>OBAB01000003.1_pt1 | contig 215631 bp, 192 predicted proteins | sample 1516501 | NCBI WGS metagenome assembly OBAB01 (sample SAMEA2579906, study PRJEB22360) | human gut metagenome
GGCGGCCCACCCCGGCTCACCCCCAGGAAATTACCTTTATAAAACTTACGAAAAGTGATATACTGAAGAATATTACCGGATTCTGCCAACCGCCGCATCCGGAATGGGTAAAAGAGTAGGAGACATAATTGCATGAAAATTGAAGAACTGACAAGCTACAGACTCGTAGAAAAGAAAAAAATCGAAGACCTGAACTCCATGAGCTACCTGCTGGAGCACAAAAAAAGCGGAGCCCGTCTTGCGCTGCTTTCCAATGATGATGAAAATAAAGTATTTTATATCGGCTTCCGTACCCCGCCCGAGGACAGTACCGGCGTTGCCCACATCCTGGAGCATTCCGTACTGGAAGGAAGCAGGGATTTCCCGGTAAAAGACCCTTTTATCGAGCTGGCTAAGGGAAGCCTGAATACCTTCCTGAACGCCATGACCTATCCCGATAAAACCGTATATCCCATCGCCAGCTGCAATGACAAGGATTTCCAGAACCTGATGCACGTATACCTGGACGCTGTTTTCTATCCCAATATCTATACGGAACGCAAAATCTTCGAACAGGAAGGCTGGCACTATGAAATGGAAAGCCCTGAGGATGAGCTGACCATAAACGGTGTTGTATATAATGAAATGAAGGGGGCATTTTCTTCCCCCGACGATGTGCTGGAACGTGAAATCACCAACACACTTTTCCCGGACACCACCTATTCCAATGAATCCGGCGGTGATCCGGAAGCGATCCCCGACCTGACCTATGAGCAGTTCCTGGATTTCCACAGAAGGTATTACCATCCGGCCAACAGCTATATTTACCTTTATGGAAATATGGATATGGTCGAGAAGCTGGAGTATTTGGATCAGGCCTATCTGTCTCATTTTGACCGTTTTTCCGTAGATTCCGAGGTGGCCTTCCAGAAGCCCTTTGACAAATGCGTGGAGGCCGGAAAGTTTTACCCCATTACGGAAAATGAACCCGAGGAGGACAACACCTACCTGACCTATAACATGGTAGTAGGAGACAGCCTGGACAGAGAACAGTATATTGCCTTCCAGATTCTTGACTATGCCCTCTGCAGCGCTCCCGGCGCGCCCCTGAAGCAGGCGCTTCTGGATAAAGGGATCGGCAAGGATATTTACAGCTACTACGAAAGCGGCATCCGCCAGTCCTATTTTACCATCGTGGCAAAAAATGCCAACCTGGACCGCAGGGAGGAATTTGTGGAATGCATCGAAAAAGAGCTTTCCCGCCTTGTAAAAGAAGGAATTGATAAAAAAGCGCTGCGCGCCGGCCTGAATTATTACGAATTCCGTTACAGAGAGGCGGACTTCGGTTCGTATCCTGCGGGACTGATGTATGGGCTTCAGGTGCTTGACAGCTGGCTTTACGATGATGCCTTGCCCTTCATCCATATCGAAGCGGGTGAAACCTACAAAGCGTTGCGGGAAAAGGCCGAAACCGATTATTTTGAAGAATTGATTGATAAATGCATGATCCACAATACACACAAGAGCATTCTCACCCTGTCCCCCAAAAAAGGGCTGGCAGAAGAGAGGGAGAAGCTTTTGAAGGAAAAGCTGGCTGCTTTAAAGGAAAGCATGGATCCGGCGCAGATCGGGGAAATCGTAGAAGAAACCCACGCGCTGCTGGAATACCAGGAAACGCCGGATTCCAAAGAAGCGCTGGAAACGATTCCTCTTTTGAAGCGTGAGGATATCCGCAAAGAGGCGGAGCCGCTTATTAATGATATCCGCAGCATGGGTGATACCACAGTGATGTATCATGATATTTTCACCAACCATATCAGCTACCTGCGTTTCCTGTTTGACGTGGGGCAGGTGCCGGAGGATCTGTTCCCCTATATCGGCATTCTGAAATCCGTGCTCGGTTATGTGGATACCGAAAACTTCACTTACGGGGAGCTGTTCCATGAAATCAACATGGAGACCGGCGGTATCGTTCCGGTCACCAATTTCTTCACCAATGCGAAGAAACTTTCCGAATGCAGAGTCACCTTTGAAATAAAAGCCAAGACACTGGAGGACAATCTTCCCAAAACAGTGGATCTGGTTCAGGAAATCATGCTGAAATCCCGTTTCGACGATGGAAAGCGGCTGTATGAAATCCTGGCGGAATTAAAATCAAGACTGCAGTCCAACCTGATCTCCGCAGGACATTCCGTTGCCGCAAGCAGAGCCATGTCTTATTTTTCCAGGCCTGCGGCCATTCAGGAGCAGATCAACGGCATGCCTTTTTATCGCCTGGTGGATCATCTGGAGAAGAATTTTGACAGCTGCAGAGAGGATCTACAGAACAAGCTGGAAGCCCTGATGAAGTATATTTTCCGTCCGGAGAACCTGCTGCTTGACTATGTGGGCACACAGGATCACTACGAAGAATTCATCAGCCTGGCCGGACAGGTGAAAAAGTCGCTTCACACAGAGCCTGTGGAGCACAGACCTTTTCTCATTGAGCCTGTCAGGAAAAATGAAGGCTTTATGTCCGCATCCCAGGTACAGTATGTATGCCGCGCCGGTAATTTCATCAGCAAAGGCCTTTCCTATACAGGCGCGCTGCGGGTGCTGAAGGTGATGATGAGCTACGAATATCTGTGGCAGGAGGTCCGCGTCAAGGGCGGCGCCTATGGCTGTATGTGTGCTTTCGGCAAGAGCGGGGACAGCTATTTCGTATCCTACCGTGATCCGAACCTGAAGAGTACGGTACAGGTGTATGAGCGTGCCGCTGAATTCGTGGAAGGCTTTGACGGAGACGAGAGGACCATGACCCAGTATATCATCGGAGCCATCAGCGAAATGGATACCCCCATGAATCCTGCGGCAAAGGGGCTGCGTGCCATGAGCGCTTACCTGACCAATCAGACCTTCGAAGACTATCAGCGGGAACGGGATGAGCTGCTTGGCGCCAACGCCGCCGCAATCCGTTCCCTGGCCGCGCATATCAGGGCTTTTATGGAAGCCGACTGTATCTGCGTTGTGGGAAATGATGCTAAAATCAAAGAAGAACAGGAGATGTTTGAAACACTGGAAAATCTGTATTAAAGACCGATACGGGAGGGACTCTTATGAAAAAACGGATGAAACGAATTACCGCAGCGGCGGCAGCCTGCCTGCTTTCCCTTATTTTTGCCGCCTGCGGAAGCAGCAGCAAATCAAACACAACGGAAGACATTTCCACCGGCCAGGCAGCTGCTTATGATGCCGGCGGCGTATATTCCAATTATTCCGCGGAAATGGAACCCGAAGAGGCGGCGCCGGAGGAATCCGGCGCACAGCTTGATGAAAAAGCGGCTTCCGGCAGAAAACTCATTAAAAACGTAAATATGTCCGTGGAAACAGAAGACTACACACAGCTGGTAACCGACATCCAGGAACAGGTGGCCGCGCTGGGCGGATATATTGAACAGTTTGAGTCCTATAACGAAAACAGCATCGGCGGCCGCAGCGCAAACCTGACGCTTCGTATTCCCGCCGATCAGCTGGATTCCTTTGTTACCCGTGTGGACGAGGTATCCAATGTGATTTCCCGCCAGGAATCGGTGGAAGACGTCACGCTCCAGTATGTGGATCTGGAAAGCCACAGGAAAATGCTCAGGCAGGAGCAGGAACGGCTGCTTTCGCTGATGGAGCAGGCGGAAACCATTGAAGACATCATTACCCTGGAAAGCCGTCTTACCGAAGTCCGTTACCAGCTGGAAAGCATGGAGGCGCAGCTTCGTTCCATGGATAATCAGGTGAACTACAGCACCGTGTATCTGTACATAAACGAAGTGACGCGCCTGACTCCCCAGGAAGAAAAAGGAACCTGGGAACGGATCCGCACCGGATTTTCGGAAAATATGTACCGTGTCGGACATGGATTAAAAGAATTTGGAATCGGCTTCATAATTTCCTTGCCCGTTCTCTTCGTATTTGTTATTATCATTCTGATTATTATAATTATTTTAAGAATCATAATCCGCATTACCAGAAAGCGGGAAGAAGAGAACCGGAAAAAATACGGAACGCCGTACCGTCCCGGTCCCATGCAGCAAAACGATCCCCGTTTTGCCGTTCCCGGAAGCAGGCAGGAGCCTTTCGCACCTCCCACAGGAGGTCCGGACAACAGGAATCCGGCCCGGGAAGCCGTTCCGGCTCCCACGGCCCCGGATAAGGAAGGTAAAACGGACGTACCGGAAACCAAAAAGAATGAGGAGAAACACTAAATGGACTTAGAGGAACTGCTTTCAGCCGGCAAGCCGGTAAATGAAAAATACAAATCCGGATTTGCCACGCTGATAGGGCGCCCCAATGTGGGAAAATCCACCCTGATGAACCGTCTGGTGGGCCAGAAAATATCCATCACCTCCAACAAGCCCCAGACGACCAGGAACCGCATCCAGGCCGTATATACTTCTGACGAAGGCCAGATCGTATTTCTGGATACCCCCGGAATCAACCGCGCCAAGAACAAGCTGGGCGACTATATGCTCAAGGCCGCCGAAGGCACGCTGGGCGATGTGGACGTCATTCTCTGGCTGGTGGAGCCCACCACCTACATCGGGGCAGGGGAGCGCCACATCATAGAGCAGCTGAAGAAAACAAAGACACCCATCATCCTTGTCATCAACAAAACGGATACCGTAAAAAAAGAGGATGTGCTCCCTGCCATTGACACCTACCGCAAAGAACTGGATTTTGCGGAGGTAGTGCCCGTATCCGCCCGCTGCGGCACCAACACGGACACGCTGATTTCCTGTATTTTCAAATATCTGCCCTACGGACAGCCCTTTTATGACGAGGATACGGTCACGGATCAGCCGGAACGCCAGATTGTGGCCGAGCTGATAAGGGAAAAGGCCCTCCGGTGCCTGAGCGAAGAAATTCCCCATGGCATTGCAGTGGCCATTGAGAGCATGAAATACCGGAAAAATATTGTGGATATCGATGCTACCATCATCTGCGAAAAGGATTCCCATAAGGGAATCATCATCGGTAAGGGCGGCCAGATGCTTAAGACAATCGGTTCCAAGGCCCGTCCGGAAATAGAGGATATGCTCCAGTGCAAGGTGAATCTCCAGCTCTGGGTCAAGGTGAAAAAGGACTGGCGCGACAGTGATTTCCTTTTGAAAAATTTTGGCTACAATCCGAAAGACGCCGAATAGAAAATCCAAAAAAGCGAACCCTAATAGAGTACTTATTGTAGTGCCTTTAGGGAGCCTGGTGCTCTCGCAAAAAACAGAAGAGGACTGGGTGAAGGATGAGCGATTTAGACAACTGGAAAAGTTTTTGTGCAACAGGAAAAGTAGAGGATTATCTCAGGTACGCCGCGTCTACTGCGGAAAAAGACGAAAGGGAAGGGCGGGAAGCAGACAAGAATGCAGGAGTTGCTCACAGTGACAGGACTCATACTGAAAGCGGAACCTATCGGGGAATATGACAGAAGGGTAGTGATCCTGACGAAGGAGCGGGGCAAGATAGCCGCCTTTGCCAGAGGGGCCAGGAAACAGAACAACCGTTTTATGGCCTCCACCAATCCCTTCTCCTTCGGCGAATTCCGGCTGTATGCCGGCCGTTCCTCCTATACACTGGCGGAGACCTTCATCTCCAATTATTTTGAAGGCCTCCGCTCAGATTATGAAGGGGCCTATTACGGAATGTATTTTCTGGAAGTATGTGATTACTGCACCAGGGAAAACAACGACGAAAGGGAACTGCTGAAGCTGCTGTACCAGTCTCTGCGCGCCCTGTGTGCAAAGAGCCTGGCCCACGAGCTGGTCCGCTACATATTCGAAATCAAGACGGTTGCGATCAATGGAGAGTTTCCGGGAATCCCCAATGGGGACAAACTTTTGGAGTCCACTCTGTATGCCGTATCGTATATTGTAAATTCGCCGGTTGAAAAGCTCTACACATTTACGGTCACGCCCCCGGTCCTTCAGGAACTGGGCCGGCTGGCCGCTTATTATTGCAGACAATCGCTGGATGGAAACTTTAAAAGCCTGGAGATACTCAAAAGCCTTTGACAAGTTTTGGTTGAAAATCCGGGATAGGTCGGATATAATGTTTAGGATATGGCAGACATACGGCAAAGGTTGGGAGCAAGTATGAAAAAAATGAATTTGTTCCTTCTTACCGTTCTGGGTGCGGCCTTGCTACTTTCAGGCTGTGGATCCAAAGCGGAGGAAGAGGAAACTACGACACTGGAATTAAAGAAAAACGGAGAAATCGTCCAATCCATCATAGAAGACTTCAGTGAAAGCTATTATGATCTGGATGAACTGAAATCCACTACAGAAAGCATGATTGCGGGATATAACGAAAGCGCCGGCAGCGATAATATCAAGCTGCAGTCCGCGGAAGTGACGGACGGCGTTGTCCATCTGGTAATGACCTTCAGGAAGTCGGAGGATTACACAGGCCTGTACCGTCAGGCGCTTTTCTCAGGTACGGTAAAGGATGCCTTCAATGCAGGATACGATCTTGACATTACGCTTAACAGCGTCAAAGAGGAAGGCGCGACAATAAACAAACAGGATATTCTGGACATGGGAGAGAAGCATATCGCAGTCGTAAGGGAAACCACCACGGTGAAAACCTATGGCGACATACTCTACATCAGCGATGATGTGACCATGGGACCGGATGACCGGACGGCAACGGTGACAAATGGGGAATCCCTTTCCTATATCATATTTAAATAGAAAGAAGCATAACGGATAAAGCAGGAGGAGAAAAAATGGAAAAGACAATGGAAAAAATTGTGGCTCTGGCCAAAGCGAGAGGCTTTGTATACCCCGGGTCCGAAATTTACGGAGGCCTTGCCAATACATGGGATTACGGCAACCTGGGCGTGGAGCTGAAAAATAATGTGAAGAAGGCATGGTGGCAGAAATTCATCACCGGAAATCCTTATAATGTGGGTGTTGACTGCGCCATTCTCATGAACCCTCAGACATGGGTGGCCAGCGGCCATCTGGGCGGCTTTTCCGATCCGCTGATGGACTGTAAGGAATGCCACGAGCGTTTCCGTGCGGACAAAATAATTGAAGATTACGCTGCGGACAACGGCATAGAGCTGGACGGCTCCGTTGACGGCTGGGATCAGGAAAAAATGATGAATTTCATTAAAGAACATAACATTCCCTGCCCGAGCTGCGGCAAACATAATTTTACGGATATCCGTCAGTTTAACCTGATGTTCAAGACCTTCCAGGGCGTTACCGAGGATGCGAAGAATACGGTTTACCTTCGTCCTGAAACCGCACAGGGTATTTTTGTGAACTTCAAAAACGTACAGCGTACCTCCAGAAAGAAGATTCCCTTCGGCATCGGCCAGGTGGGCAAATCCTTCCGTAACGAAATCACTCCCGGAAACTTTACCTTCCGTACCCGTGAATTTGAGCAGATGGAGCTGGAATTCTTCTGTGAGCCCGACACTGATCTGGAATGGTTTGCTTACTGGAAGCAGTTCTGTATCGACTGGCTGCAGACCCTGGGAATCAAACCTGAAGAAATGCGTGTCCGTGACCATGATAAGGAAGAGCTTTCCTTCTATTCCAAAGCGACTACGGATATTGAGTTCCTGTTCCCCTTCGGCTGGGGCGAGCTGTGGGGCATTGCCGACAGAACGGACTACGACCTTACCCAGCATGCCAATGTTTCCGGACAGGATCTGTCTTACTTTGACGATCAGAAGAATATCAAATATATTCCTTACGTTATCGAACCTTCCCTGGGAGCGGACCGTGTTGTGCTGGCTTTCCTTTGCGCAGCTTACGATGAGGAAGAGATCGGTGAGGGGGATGTGCGTACCGTGCTTCATTTCCATCCCGCGCTTGCTCCTGTGAAAATCGGTATTCTGCCCCTTTCCAAAAAGCTGAACGAGGGCGCTGAGAAAATTTATGAGCAGCTTTCCAAAAAGTACAACTGTGAATTCGATGACAGAGGAAACATCGGAAAGCGCTACCGCCGTCAGGATGAAATCGGTACTCCTTTCTGCGTAACCTACGATTTTGATTCCGAGGAAGATCACTGTGTAACCGTGCGTTTCCGCGATTCCATGGAGCAGAAGAGGGTGGCCATCGATCAGCTGGACGCTTATTTTGCAGATAAATTCGACTTCTGATATAGAAAGACAACTGTTTTACCATTGGATAAAAGCATCCTGCAGCAGGCAGGGTGCTTTTTTGATGGACCCGACCCATAGTACAACTTTTCTGTGTACAACGGACACTGTCAGCCTTTTTCAAAGAAACCGGTTACATAATAAAAACAGAAAAATCCACATAAAGCATCGCGTAAAACAACAAAATAATTTAAAAAACAGCACCACAAATGAATGTTTTATTGGGAGTTTGAATATATTATTTATAATTTATTAAAAAAACAACAAAAATTAACGTGCGTTCCAGGAAGAACTGTGATATAATGGAAATACGAGAGCGGAACGCGTAAAAACGTTCCGCAAACCTATACCAAATATTTCGTTCAAAGGGGGAACTGATTAGATGGCAAAATGGGTTTATTCATTCAAAGAAGGTAATGCGGACATGCGCGATCTTCTTGGCGGAAAAGGAGCCAATCTGGCAGAAATGACCAATCTGGGACTTCCAATTCCGCAGGGCTTTACGGTAACAACCGAAGCCTGTACGGATTACTACAACAACGGAAAGCAGATTTCTGATGAAGTTAAGGATCAGATTTTTGCTGCGCTCGCCGAACTGGAGAAGCTCCAGAATAAGAAATTCGGCGATACCGAGAACCCGCTGCTTGTATCTGTACGTTCAGGTGCCAGGGCATCTATGCCGGGCATGATGGACACCATTCTTAACCTGGGGCTGACGGATATTTCCGTGGAAGGCTTCGCAAAGAAGACCGGTAATCCCAGATTCGCGTATGATTCTTACCGGAGATTCATCCAGATGTTTTCAGATGTGGTCATGGAAGTGCCCAAATCATTGTTTGAGAGGGTTCTTGACGAGATTAAAGAAGCCAAGAGCGCTCATTATGATACGGATTTGACCGCTGATGATCTGAAGGAAGTCATCACTCGCTTCAAAGCGATCTACAAGGACAAGATGGGCGAGGATTTCCCTCAGGATCCCAAGATCCAGCTGATGGAGGCCGTAAAGGCTGTGTTCCGCTCCTGGGATAACGAACGTGCCATCGTATACCGCCGAATGAACGATATCCCCGGCGACTGGGGAACAGCAGTTAACGTACAGTCCATGGTATTCGGAAATATGGGCGATACTTCCGGTACCGGTGTTGCATTTACCAGGAATCCTTCCACAGGGGCCAGGGGAATTTACGGAGAATACCTCATCAACGCGCAGGGCGAAGATGTTGTGGCCGGAATCAGGACTCCCCAGCCTATTACCCGTCTGGAACAGGATTTGCCCGAATGCTATAAAGAATTTATTGAAATAGCCAATAAGCTGGAAAACCACTACAGGGATATGCAGGACATGGAGTTTACCATTGAAGAAGGAAAGCTTTACTTCCTGCAGACCAGAAACGGAAAGAGAACGGCACCCGCCGCTCTGCAGATTGCCTGCGATCTGGTGGACGAAGGCATGATTACCCCTGAAGAAGCTGTTCTCCGTATTGAAGCCAAGTCTCTGGACCAGCTTTTGCATCCCACCTTTGATCCGGATGCCCTGAAGGCCGGAACCGTTATCGGACAGGCTCTTCCCGCATCTCCCGGCGCCGCTGCAGGCAAGGTTTATTTTACCGCGGAAGAAGCGAAGGAAGCCCATGAAAAGGGAGAGAGGGTCATTCTTGTCCGGCTTGAGACATCACCGGAGGATATTGAAGGAATGCATGCTGCAGAAGGTATCCTTACCGTACGCGGAGGAATGACTTCCCATGCGGCTGTTGTGGCAAGAGGCATGGGCACCGCATGTATATCCGGCTGCGGTGATATTACAGTGGATGAAGAAGCTAAAGTATTCAGCCTTGGCGGCAAGACTTATCATGAAGGAGATTATATTTCTCTTGACGGTTCTACCGGTAAGATTTACGACGGCGATATCGCAACGGAAGATGCTACCATCAGCGGCAACTTCGGACGTATTATGAACTGGGCGGATTCTTTCCGTGTGCTGAAGGTAAGGACCAATGCCGATACCCCTGAGGATGCTGCCAATGCATTGAAGCTGGGCGCGGAAGGCATCGGCCTGTGCCGTACGGAGCATATGTTCTTTGATCCCGAACGTATTCCGAAGATCCGTAAGATGATCCTTTCCACTACCTGTGAAGCCAGGGAAGAAGCCCTGAATGAGCTGATTCCTTTCCAGAAGGGTGATTTCAGAGGGATTTATGAGGTAATGCAGGACAACCCTGTTACCATCCGTTTCCTGGATCCTCCGCTTCATGAGTTCGTTCCCACGGAGGAAAAGGATTTTGAAGATCTTGCAAGAGATATGAACCTGACTGTAGCGGAAGTAAAGGCTACCTGTGACAGCCTGCATGAGTTCAATCCCATGATGGGGCACAGAGGCTGCCGTCTTTCCGTAACCTATCCTGAAATTGCAAGGATGCAGACCAGAGCCGTTATGGAAGCGGCAATAGAAGTAAACGAAGAAAACGGCTACCATATTGTTCCTGAAATTATGATTCCTCTTGTAGGCGATAAGAAGGAACTGAAATTCGTCAAGGATGTGGTTGTGGAAACCGCAGAGAAAGTAAAGGCGGAGAAAAATTCCGACATTAACTATCATATCGGAACTATGATTGAAATTCCCCGTGCGGCGCTTCTTGCCAACGAAATCGCAGAAGAAGCGGAGTTCTTCTCCTTCGGAACCAATGACCTGACCCAGATGACCTACGGCTTCTCCCGGGACGATGCCGGAAAGTTCCTGGTCGATTACTATAAGAGCAAAATTTACGAAGCCGATCCTTTTGCAAAGCTGGATCAGAACGGCGTAGGCCAGCTGATTAAGATGGCCGCTGATAAGGGACGCAAGGTACGTCCTGATATCAAGTTGGGCATCTGCGGTGAGCATGGCGGAGATCCTTCCTCAATTGAATTCTGCCATAATATCGGCCTGAATTATGTATCCTGTTCACCGTTCCGTGTCCCGATTGCCAGACTGGCAGCTGCACAGGCGGCAATTAAAGAAAACCGCAGGAATGCTTAAGGCTCTTAAACTTTATATTAACAGATGATTCTCAGGGAAACCGCAGGCAGTCCGGCCGGCGGTTTCCTTTTTGAATTTTCATAAGCTGTACAAAAATGATCGGTTAGGTTATAATAAGCATATTGTCTGACATTTATGAACAACAAATACATACATGGAAAGGCGAAATACCATTCGCTTTTGGAGAAGACCATGAAAGAGGACAGGAACCTGAAAAAACAGATTATCGTGGCGGTAAGCGTAGCGGCAGGAATCCTTACAGCACTTGTTTTAACCGCAGTTCTGGCTTTTGAAACCTTAAGCAGGGCACAGAAAAATGAAGCGGAACGTTATCTGGATGAAGTGACGGAGCAGTACAGGAATACCATGATAAAGCAGATAGAAGGAAATCTGCAGACGCTGGAGGCCCTGGCAACCATAATCGGAAACAATATCATGGATATGGACAAGGTTATGGACATTCTGGAGACAGAAAATTATCAGAATGATTTCATCCGTATGGGATTTGTCAAACCCGACGGAAGAGGAGATCTTGTTGATATGCAGGGGGTCCGGGTGGAAAATGTCTATCTTGGAGAAGAAGCCTTTATCCGGGAGGCCCTGGCAGGTAGCAGCTCTGTATCTGATACCCTTCCGGATAATTTCGGAGAGGGTTATGTTAACTGCTATGCGGTCCCTGTCTATAAAAATGGGGAGCTGATCGGCGCTCTTACCGCAGCGAACTCCTCAGAAACCTTTGCAGAAATCATCAATCAGCCCATATTCAGCGGGAATGCATATCTCCATATAATTAATGAGCAGGGGGATTTTATTATCCGATCCGCTCATCAGATATTGGAAGAGGGGGATATCCGGAGCATTTTTGAATCCGCTATCCTGGGAATCAGTGATAAAGAGGAGATACTGCCGAAGCTGCAGGAGGGTGCCAAATTTTTTTCCCAGTTTACCTATAATAAGATAAAATACTGGATGTTTTTTACCCCGATAGGCAAGAATGGCTGGTACATTTTATGTATGGTTCCCCGCAGCGCGCTGAATGCGAATTTTGTTAAGATGACGAGAATGATTATCTGTATTTTTGCCGTTATTATCCTGCTTCTCGTTCTATTGTTCAGTTATATTTATATCATCATCCGCGGTAGCCGCAACGCCATGCAGCGGATGGCCTATTATGATCAGCTGACGGGGCTTTATAATAAGGCGCGATTTATGGAGCTGGCCTCTGCAAAATTGGAGAAGGACAGCAATTATGCGCTGGTTCTTCTGGATATTGCCAATTTTAAGTTTGTAAACGAGCTGTTTGGATACCAGAAGGGAGATTATCTTCTGCAGCATGTTGCAAATACCTGCAACCAAATGCTTCAGGAGGAAGAATTCTGCTGCCGTGACAACTCTGACCGTTTCGCCCTGCTCCTGCACTATAGCGGCAAAGAGGTCCTGACGGACCGTCTGAAGCAGCTTGTGGATACCATTGCCTCCTGCCAGCTTGACGATGTGCAGGAGTATCATATTCTCTGCAACTGCGGCGTAAAGATAATTGAGTCCTTCAGCAATAAAATCAACGTTGACGTTTTCTGGGATCGGGCGAATCTGGCTCTGAAAAATGCAAAAGGCTACCATGACAGCACCACTGTATTTTATGGCGACGGCCTCCATGATAAAGAAGTGAAGCGCAATGAAATCGAGCAGTGCATGCACGCTGCCCTGGATAACAGGGAATTCAAAATGTACCTGCAGCCCAAGGTCCTTCTGAATACTTCGGCGGTTTGCGGCGCAGAGGCTCTTGTGCGCTGGATACGTCCTGACGGCAGCCTGATATATCCTGACGAATTTATACCTGTATTTGAACAAAACGGTTTTATTACTGATTTGGATATGTATATGCTGGAGGAAGCCTGCGCCTTTTTGAAGCGGCTTGAGAAAAACGGGTATGCCGATATCTGTATTTCGGTCAATCAGTCAAGAATCCTGTTCTATAAAGCGGATTACCTGAATGAGATTCAGCGGATTATCCATAAATACCATTGTGATCCTTCCCGTATCATTCTTGAGGTAACGGAAGGCATCACCATGGATAATCTGGATGAAATGAAGGTTCTTGTCCGGGAACTGCACAAGATGGGCTTTGCCGTTTCCATGGATGATTTCGGAAGCGGATATTCTTCTTTGAATATTTTAAAGGAGCTGGACATTGACGAACTGAAGCTGGACAGAGTTTTCCTTTCCGACACGGCTGAGAAGGAAAAGCGGGATATCATTATGAAAAATATCATCACTTTGGCACGGGAGCTTCAGATTACTACGGTAACGGAAGGGGTGGAGGATGCGACCCAGGCGGAATTCATACATTCCATACACTGTGATATCGGTCAGGGCTATTATTTTGCAAAGCCCATGCCGGAAGATGCTTTTGAACTGTTTATAGCGGGAAAAACGGAAGAATAGAGGAGAAACGCAATGTCCAGATATGCGAAAATGAGAAAGAGCAATGCACAGGATATTTTATATCTGAAGCCTGAATATGGAGATATCATCACAGAAATCAGCGAGTATCTCCAGGAAGAAGGTATGTGTGCATATGAACTGGAAAAAAACAGGGAGGAACTGGTAAAAACTGCAAAGGCCGCCATCAAAAAGGAACAGTCCATGGAGGAGGCGCTGGGCTGTCCGCCGGAGGAATATGCCCGGAAAAAAGCCGGTAATATGCAAGAGCATCAGACCGCCTATGAAAGGTATATTTTTACATTAGAGCGTTCCGTGCAGGTATTTTGCTGTTATCATCTGCTTCTTGTTGCAGTGGTGGCGGCTTCGGCGTTGTCAGGCGGGAAGGATGCGGTGCTGCTTATCCCCATGTCCCTGACCTATGTGCTTGAACTGGCTGTCATTCCCCTGGTTGCATGGGTTTTATCCAAATATTTCTACCAAAGGCTGTTCCATATGAGGCAGAAGCTTTTCCAGATACTGGTATACGGAGGCTGGCTTCTTCTGACACTCCTAATCAATGCGCTGATCCCCGGCAGCCATGGATTCAGGGTAAACCTGCTGGTGTTTCTCTTTGTGAATGCCGCTGCTTATCTGATAGCGCGCGACCTGAGAGAACTGCATTTTAAGAAATATACCTGGTAAATAAATATGAAAATATTATTAGTTATCGATCAATATGACAGAGGAAATAACGGAACCACAATGACTGCCCAGCGCCTGGCGCACACGCTGAATGCACACGGACATGAGGTCAGAGTGGTCAGTACAGGAAATTCCGGCAATGGTAAGTATCTGGTGAAGGAATATTTCCTGCCGCCTATCGTACACCATATCGTAACAAAGCAGGGAATGGTTTTTGCCAAGCCGGACGAAGAGGTGCTTAAGGAAGCCATTGGCTGGGCGGATCTGGTGCATTTCCTGCTTCCCTTCTGGCTCGGCATAAGGGGGCTGCACATCGCCCAGGAAATGGGCGTGCCCCATACCGCCGCATTCCATGTGCAGCCGGAGAACATTACCTATACGCTGCATCTGGGCCGCCAGAAGAATGTGAATGCCTGGCTGTACCGTTTTTTCTGGGATAATTTTTATAAAAATTTCCGCCATATCCATTGCCCCAGCACGTTTATAGCGGAGGAATTGAAGGCGAATCACTACACTGCAAAGCTGCATGTGATTTCCAATGGTGTGGATCCGGACTTTGTTTACCGGAAAAAGAAGAAATCAGATAAGCTTAAGGATAAATTCATTGTGCTCATGATCGGCAGGCTTTCCAATGAAAAACGGCAGGATGTGCTGATTGACGCCATCGCCAAATCCCGATATGAATCACGTATTCAGCTGGTGCTTGCAGGACAGGGGCTGAAATACGGAAGCTACCGCCTGCGTTCCCGGAAGCTGACCAATAAACCAATCATGCGGTTCTTCTCCCATGAACAGCTGGTGAACCTGCTTTCCGAAACGGATTTGTATGTCCATGCGGCAGATGCGGAAATAGAGGCTATCTCCTGTATTGAGGCATTTTCCAGCGGTATCGTCCCGGTAATCGCCAACAGTCCCAAATCGGCTACTCCGCAGTTTGCCCTGGATGAAAGAAGCCTGTTCCAGGCCGGCAGCAGCGACGATCTTGCCGCAAAGATCGATTACTGGCTGAGTGAACCTGCAGAGCGCGCGCGTATGGAAGCAGCATACAGCGAACATGGAAAGAATTTCGCTCTGGACGGCTGTGTCCGGCAAATGGAGCAGATGTTTGAAGAGGAACTGAGAGATTTTCACAGGGAAAACCGGCGGATTGAAAACTGCAGGAAATTCACGGAGGAAGGCAAGAGCAGGGACGGTGTCGTATATGAAGAAAAGCATCTGATTAAGATGTGGACGCCCTTCCGTTTCAAGGTGCGGGAAAATTATAATTTTTTTCCTGCAAATCCTCTGTTTATCCTGGGCGGAGGGCTGATACGCCTTATCATTTACCTGCTGGTAGCGCTGATAATCAAACCTATCTGGGGGCTGAAAATAGAAGGGAAGGAAAATCTGAAGGCCATAAAGGGCGGGGCTGTCACCGTATGCAATCATGTGCATCTGCTGGATTGCATCATGGTTTCCTATGTGCTGCGCAGCCGTAATGTATGTTTCCCCACGCTGGAATCCAACTTCCGGATACCGCTGATACGCCATATTATACGTCTGCTGGGCGCTATTCCAATTCCTGAGAGCAAGCAGGGTTTCAAACGTTTTATGGAGGCGACGGGGAAATGGGTGCAGAACGGGAACCTGCTCCATTATTATCCGGAGGTAGTGCTGCATCCTTATTATCAGGGAATCCGCGGATTTAAACGGGGAGCCTTCCTTACCGCCTGTGAAACCGGCGTGCCCGTACTTCCCATGGTGATTTCCTACAGACAGCCCGGCGGCCTGATTGGTATCCTGAAGCGCAGGCCCTGCCTTACCCTGAAAATACTCCCTCCGGTGTATCCTGCCGAAAGTGCCAACAAACGGCAGCAGACCGTGGAGCTGATGGATACCGTATATGACAGAATGAACACTGCCTATTGGAATTAGAGGAGAAAATTGAAAATGATACAAAAAGAAAAAGAAGTCCGGGAGCTTGCTGGTATTTTAAAGACCGTGGACAGCTGCGACACCTGCCGTCTGGGGCTTGTTGACGGAAATAAGGCGTATATCGTGCCTCTCTGCTTTGGTTATACTTTCCTTAACGGCAAGTTCACTTTTTATTTCCAGAGCATGCTGGATGAAAAGAAGACGGCCCTGATAAAGGCAGCAGAAGAAGCTGCGGAAGAAATAACCTTTCAGATGGATGCCAACCACTGCATGCTGCCGGTGGGAGGAAGTGAATATACCATGCTTTACAGCTCCGCCTTCGGCTGCGGAAGGCCTGTCTTTTTAAATGGGGAGGAAGAGAAGAGGACTGCGCTGAAGCATATCCTGGCCCATTACATTCCCGGAAAATTCGCGGAAGACCAAGGCTCTCTGCCGGAGAATGCCTGTATATTCAAGCTGGAGGTAACAGAGCTGACCTGCAGGGAAAACAGATAAATGACCGTTAAAAAAAGTCCTTCAATGCGAAAGCACTGAAAGACTTTTTGTTCTTTCTGTTTCCATACTCCATGGAGCTTCAGATGGTTATTCCGCAGCCGGGGTTCCGTCCTCACCGCCTTCGGCGCCGGTATCACCCGTTTGCGTTCCCACTTCTCCGGCATCCTCTTTAAAGCCAGGCGCATCGTTTTCCGTAGTAATAACTATGGAATCATCCGTAGGCATCTCGCCCTGCAGAATTTCTGAGATATAATTGATCCGCTTTATTGCCCTGTTATAATATTCAGCGGCGGCAGCGGCCACATTTTCGTTATATTCTTCTCCGCCATAGGCTTCCCGGTACAGGCTTGCCGCCTGGGACATATTGTCCCCCGCCTCGTCAGCGAGGTTCTCTATTGCGGAAAACTGCCTGGGCACCTCAATCTCTGCCAGCGTATTGAATTCCGCCGCCAGATCGTCAAGCGCGGTTAGCATATCCTCCATCGCGGTATCAGATTCCGGATCAATATTATTTAGCACATCAAAGGTTTCGTTCGCCTGTTGGGTAAAATTTTCCATTTCCGTATGAAATTTATCCAGCTCCGCATTCTTTCCGCAGCCCGCAAGCAGTGCGGCAGCCAGAAGCGCGGCGGCCAGGAGGCCTGTCTTTCCTGTTTTTATCATCACTATCGTACCTTTCCGGTTATGTTCCTATTCAACTTACCATATTCCGAGCCTGAAATCAAGGGTATGATAAAGGCGGAGAAGGTGAGTTACTGTTCACTCAGTACTGTGCATTTACTGCACAGTACGTAAGAACGTGATTCAAGAGTGCATAAATCCCATCGCCGCAGGCGATTTTTAATGGATTTATGCAGTTACTGGTCACGGAGTGAACAGTAACGAAGGTGACGCTTTTCTTTTGTTTATTTTCATGTTAGAATGTTACATATTTGTAAATGGAGAAAAAAGGATGACAAAACAGGAATTCAGAGATTTTGTAAAGGAAAAAATGGTTTTTCTGGACGGAGCCACAGGCTCCAACCTTATCACGAGAGGCATGCCCGCCGGGGTCTGTCCGGAAAAATGGATAATGGAAAATGAAGATGTCCTCATTGGCCTGCAGAAGGAATATGTGGAAGCGGGGACTGATATTTTATATGCGCCGACATTTACGGCCAACCGGTGCAAGCTCAGGGAATACGGCATGGAGGAGCAGATACGGCAGGTGAACCATAAACTGGTAGCTGTTTCCAGAAAAGCGGCGTCCGGCAGGGCGCTGGTTGCCGGAGATCTGACCATGACCGGCGAACAGCTGGCCCCGATAGGAAGCATGGAGCTGGAAGAGCTGATTGCAGTTTACAAAGAACAGATAATCCTTCTGGAAGAGGCCGGCGTGGATCTGCTTGTTGTGGAAACCATGATGAGCCTGCAGGAATCCAGGGCCGCCCTTATCGCCGCCAAAGAGACCTGCCCGGATCTTCCGGTCATGGTTACCATGACCTTTGAAGGCGACGGAAGGAGCCTGTATGGTACGGACGCGGCAACTGCCGCTGTGGTGCTGGAAAGCCTGGGAGCCGATGCGATAGGCGCGAACTGTTCCACAGGCCCCGGCCAGATGGCCCGGATCATACGCAGTATGGCTTCCGTGACCAGGGTTCCTGTGATTGCCAAGCCCAATGCAGGACTCCCTTCCCTGGATGCGGAGGGAAAGACGGTCTACAGCATGCAGGCGGAGGAATTTGCAGGGGAAATGCGGGAGGTATGTGAAGCCGGCGCTTCCATTATCGGCGGCTGCTGCGGAACGACACCCGCGCATATCGCCGCCCTGCATAAAGCTTTCCATGCCGTAAAGCCGGCCGGGACCGGCCGCCGGCCGGAAGGAACCCGCTTCCTGGCCTCCGAACGCAGGACGGTTGCCTTCGGGCTGGAGGATCCCTTTCTTATCATAGGAGAACGAATTAATCCCACCGGCAAAAAAATGCTTCAGGCCGAGCTCCGTGAGGGCAGCTTTGAAATGGTAACCAGGTTTGCCCAGGAACAGGAGGAGGGCGGCGCTTCCATTCTCGATGTCAACATGGGCATGAGCGGTATTGACGAAAAGGAAATGATGCTGAAAGCCATGGAGGAGGTGGCGGGAGTCAGCCAGCTGCCTCTTTCCATCGATTCCAGCCATATTGACGTAATAGAAGCTGCGCTGCGCCGTTATCCCGGAAGGGCGCTTATCAATTCCATTTCCCTGGAAACGGAAAAGTTCGAAAAGCTGATTCCCATGGCAAAAAAATACGGTGCCATGTTTATCCTTCTTCCTTTATCCGACGCGGGACTCCCCGAAAGCCTGCAGGAAAAGAAGGACATTATCGGTAAAATTCTGGAGCGGGCCATTGACTGCGGACTTACGAAGGAAGATATCGTTGTGGATGGCCTGGTTACAACAGTAGGAGCCAATCCCAATGCGGCGCTGGAAACCCTGGAAACCATCCGTTACTGCAGGGAAAAACAGTTGGCGACCGTATGCGGGCTTTCCAATATATCCTTCGGCCTGCCTCAGAGAGCCTATGTAAACAGCGTCTTTCTGACGATGGCAATCCAGGCAGGGCTTACCATGGCGATTGCCAATCCTTCTTCGGAGCTGCTTGTTGCCAGCGCTTTTGCATCGGATATGCTTCTTCACAAGGAAGGCAGCGATCTGCGTTATATCGAGTACGCGGCCTCCTGCACAGGCGTCAGCGCCCAGGCAGCGCCCGCAAAGGCCATCTCAAAGGAAACAAAAGCGGCGCAGCCCGCAGAAGCTTCCCCCTCCTCCGATGTCTATAACGCAGTTCTTAAAGGAAACCGGAGCGGCATCGGGCAGATTACCCGCCGGGCGCTGGATGCAGGGCTTCCGGCTAAGGAACTGCTGGATAACTGCCTGATCCCTGCCATCAATCAGGTAGGAGAGCTTTTCGATAAGGGAAAATATTTCCTGCCGCAGCTGATTTCCAGCGCGGAAGCCATGAAGCTGTCAATCGACATTCTCGAGCCCCTGCTTTCGGCAGGAGGCGCGCGGGAGCAGATGCCTGTTGTGGTCATAGCCACGGTGGAAGGCGATATCCATGACATCGGCAAGAATCTGGTGGCTCTCATGCTTAAAAATTACGGCTTTCAGGTCATTGACCTGGGCAAGGATGTTCCCAAGGAAACCATCGTCCGCGCCGCCAGGGAAAATCACGCCTCCATCATCGGCCTGTCAGCGCTGATGACCACCACAATGCAGGAAATGAGACACGTGATAGAGCTGGCCCGTGCAGAAGGCCTGGATGCCAAAATCATTATCGGCGGCGCGGTCATTACGCAGGAATATGCGGACGAAATCCATGCGGACGGTTATGCCCGGGACGCCGCGGATGCGGTGAGACTGGCCAGACGCCTTCTGGGTATCCGGGAGGGAATGGGAGGCACCTATGGAAATGAATGAAAAAGAGGCAGTAAGGGAGCCGGAGGAACCAAAGGAAGAGCTGTGGGATGATCTTCCCCATGACAGCCAGCATGACGAGCTCTGGGAGGCTGACGGAACTGAGCTGGCCGTGAGGCAGCTGATGGAGCAGCTAAAGGAATCCGATGAAAAACGGACGGCCTTACAGAAAAAGCAGCTGTTTTTCACCCGCATATTTGCGGTTTCCAATCTGGTTCTGGCAGCGCTTGTCCTCCTATTTGTGGCCTGTGTGCTTCCCGGGCTGACCAGGGCGCTGGATCAGGCCTCAGGAACTCTGGAGCAGGCCTCGACGGCGCTGACCATGGCGGAGGATGCGCTGGATGAACTGGGGGATGTGGCCGACAATGTCAATTCCCTGGTGGATTCCAGCAGCCTGGCAGTGGAGCAGACCATGAAGAAGGTGGACCAGATGGACATTGAAAGCCTGAATGAGGCAATTTCCGATTTGAATGATGTCATAGCTCCGCTGGCGGAGTTTTTCGGCAAATTTAGAAAATAATGGAGGGATAGAAGATGAATGGTGCGGATGCGATAGTAAAGTGTCTGGAGTTGGAAGGGATAAAGGAAGTATTTGGTTATCCCGGTGTGGCAATCTGCCCTTTTTATAACAGCATTCTGGATTCTGAAATCAGTACTGTTTTAATCAGGACGGAACAGAATGCGGCCCATGCGGCCAGCGGCCTGGCGCGAGTGACCGGCCAGGTGGGCGTATGCGCCGTGACCTCAGGCCCCGGGGCGACCAATCTGATCACCGGCATTGCAACAGCCTTTGCAGACAGCATACCCCTGGTCTGCATTACCGGACAGGTGAACAGCGAGCTGCTTGGCAGCGATGTGTTCCAGGAGGCCGATATTACGGGCGCGGCGGAATCCTTTGTAAAATACAGCTACCTTGTCCGGGATGTGAATGATATTCCCAGAATTTTCAAGGAAGCCTTTTATGTGGCAAATACCGGAAGAAAGGGGCCTGTCCTCATTGACGTCCCCATTGATATCCAGAATGCCCAAATCTCCAAATTCCGTTATCCGGATGAAGTGAATATGAGAACCTACAAGCCTACGGTCAAGGGCCATGCGGTGCAGATCAAGAAGGTTATCCGTGAGCTGGAAAAGGCAAAACGCCCTCTGATCTATGCCGGCGGCGGTGTTACCCTCAGCGGCGCCTGCGAAGAGCTTCGCAGATTCTCCGAAAAGTTCCGGATCCCCGTGGTTTCCACCATGATGGGCATCGGCGTTATGCCCACGGAGCATCCCATGTATTTCGGCATGGTGGGAAATAACGGAAAATCCTATGCCAACCGCGCCATGAATGAATCGGACCTGCTCATTATGGTAGGCGCCCGTGTGGCGGACCGTTCCGTGAACCAGCCCGACCTGATCACCCATGACAAGGTTCTGGTACATATTGATGTTGATCCGGCTGAAATCGGCAAAAATGCCGGTCCCACCATTCCATTGGTAGGAGATGCCAGATACATTTTCGAAGATTTTGAAAAACAGGAAATTGACTGCGAGCATGAAGAATGGCTCCATACCCTGGAGGGCTACAAAAGCAGCATGAAGCAGTTTCGGAAGCCCAATCCGGACTATGTGGATCCGGAAGCGCTGATTCACCGCATTTCAGAAAAAATGAAGCCTGACGGCGTCTATGTGGCTGATGTGGGCCAGAACCAGATCTGGTCCTGCGCTTTCCATGTGGTCAGGGAAGGGCGTTTCCTCACCTCCGGCGGCATGGGCACCATGGGATATTCCATTCCGGCCGCCATGGGCGCAAAGCTGGGCGACATGAGCAAGCAGGTAATCGCCGTATGCGGCGACGGCTCCTTCCAGATGTCCATGATGGAGCTGGCAACCATCCAGCAGTACCATATCCCGGTGAAAATAGTGGTCCTTCGCAACAACTATCTGGGCATGGTAAGGGAATATCAGCATTACTCCTATAAAGACAGGTACTCGGTGGTTGACATTGCGGGAACGCCCCATCTGGATAAGCTGGCGGAGGCCTATGATATTCCTTTTATCAGGGTCAGCCGCAATGAAGAAATTGACGGGGCGCTGGACGCTTTTCTGAAGGATGACTGCTCTTATCTTATGGAATGCATGATAGACCCGATGGATCTGGTAAAATAATCATGGAGGTGGCGGAATGAAAAAAATATACTCTGTTCTTGTTGAAAACAGATCCGGTGTCCTGTGCAAGGTAGCGGGCCTGTTTTCCAGAAGATGCTTTAATATCAATTCCCTTGCGGTAGGAGAGACGGATGACCCGGCTGTATCCTGCATGACAATTGTCAGCAGCGGCGACCAGCGGACCATTGAACAGATCGAGAAGCAGCTGAATAAAAAGCTGGATGTCATCAAGGTAAAGACCTTTGATGAAACGTCCAGCATCAGCCGCGAACTGATGCTTGTCAAGGTAAAGTACAACCGCAACAACCGTAAGGATATTATGGAAAACTGCGCTATCATGCATGCGTCCATCGTGGACATGTCCAAGCACATGATGCTTATCCAGATATGTGACACCCCGGAAAGAGTGCAGCTCTTCCTCACAATGCTCCAGTCCATCAGCATCGTGGAGGTAGCCCGCACCGGAACCCTGGCCCTTCCCAAATGCCTGGAAAATGACATTTAAAACGGCGTTCCGTACACATAGGATACCGTTGCTTGTATAACGTATTTTTCAGTATTTTAATATAACCATAACCAGAGGTTATAAAAAGTATGACTGACTATCATACGTTGACAAGGGTTGGAAATGTTGCTAGAATAGTTTGAAAAGACAGCACCGGACGGGCCTTCGGGCCTTCGGACAAAGAGGGGCGTGGTACATAAAATGCGTAAAAAAGTGTTTCAGCTGCTTGTAGATAATACATCGGGTGTTCTGAGCCGGATATCCGGCCTGTTCTCCAGACGCGGCTACAATATTGAAAGCATAACGGCAGGTGAAACTGCCGATCCCAGAATTACCAGAATCACCATTGTCGCCAAAGGCGATGATGAGATCCTGGAACAGATCGAGAAGCAGGTTTCCAAGCTGGTGGATGTACGGGACATCAGGGAACTGAAACCCGAAGAAAGCGTTTACCGCGAGCTTGCGCTGATAAAGGTCAAGGTCAGCGCCGAAAAGCGGCAGGACGTCATAGCCATCACCAACATATTCCGCGCCAACATTATTGACGTGGGCCAGGAAAGCCTGATTGTGGAGATCACAGGCAACCAGAGCAAGGTGGACGCCTGCATCAATCTTCTGAGCAATTACGAAATCCTGGAGCTGGCAAGAACAGGCATCGCAGGCCTGGGACGCGGAACCGGGAATGTGGTTTACCTGGAAGATTACTGCTCCATCGTCTGATTTTCATGTTTTAACAGTCCCTTCCGCCGGACGGCGGAGGAATTACCGGACAGCAACACACAATACCGGACGCGCTGCGCCCGAAGCATAACAGGACTCTGAGGTACAGCCATCGCTGCGGCCTTTCAGTTATATAGTCATTCAAACAAAATGGAGGAAAGAAAAATGGCAAAGATTTATTATCAGGAAGATTGTGACCTGTCTTTATTACAGGATAAAACAATCGCAGTAATCGGTTACGGCAGCCAGGGCCATGCACATGCCCTGAATCTGAAGGAGTCTGGCTGTAACGTCATTGTAGGACTTTATGAAGGTTCCAGATCCTGGGCGAAAGCAGAGGCACAGGGACTTACCGTATATACAGCTGCAGAAGCTGCAAAGAAAGCCGACATCATCATGATTCTGATCAACGATGAGAAGCAGGGCGCACTTTACAAAGAATCCATCGAACCCAACTTAAGACCCGGCATGATGCTTATGTTCGCACATGGTTTTGCCATCCACTTCGGACAGATTAAGCCTCCGGCAGATATTGACGTTGCCATGATCGCACCCAAGGGACCCGGACATACCGTAAGAAGCGAATACCAGGCCGGAAAAGGCGTTCCCTGCCTGATCGCAGTACAGCAGGATGCCACAGGAAAGGCACATGACCTGGCACTGGCATACGCGCTGGGAATCGGCGGAGCAAGAGCCGGCGTTCTCCAGACCACCTTCCGTGAAGAGACCGAAACCGACCTGTTCGGCGAGCAGGCAGTGCTGTGCGGCGGCGTATGCGCGCTGATGAAAGCAGGCTTCGAAACACTGGTAGAAGCAGGCTACGAACCCGAAAGCGCATACTTCGAATGCATCCATGAAATGAAGCTGATCGTTGACCTGATCTACGAAAGCGGCTTTGCCGGAATGAGATATTCCATCTCCAACACCGCAGAATACGGCGACTACATCACCGGCCCCAAGATCGTAACAGAAGACACCAAGAAAGCCATGAAGAAAGTCCTTTCCGACATCCAGGACGGCTCCTTCGCAAAAGAATGGCTCCTTGAGAACCAGGTAGGCTGCCCTCACTTCAACGCCATGAAGAAAAAAGAAGCCTCCCACCAGCTCGAAAAAACCGGTGCAGAACTCCGCAAACTCTACAGCTGGAACGACACCAACAAACTGATCGAAAACTAAAACCCCGTAAACAATCCCCCCTCTTTCGGGTTGGATTTGCTTACATAATAACATTTACACACAAAAAGAGACTGCGGTTAAATACATTCCCCAGTCTCTTTTTTAGTCTAATCATAACTTCCCATTTCCTTCACAGCATTCCATGTAGAAATCCATGAACTTCCCGGCAGTAGACGAAAAGGCCGCATTTTTTATGTAGGCAAACCCCACCTTCCTGACGGGCACGGATACCGGCATCGCCAGCCGTATCAGCCTTCCGCTTTCCAGCTCCTCCCGCACAAAGCTTTCAATGACACAGGCGATTCCCAAATCGATTTTTGCAAAATCAATCAGAAGATCCATGGAGGTCACTTCCAGTATCTGCGCGGCGCTGATTCCTTCACTGAACAGATACTTGTCCATATACTGTCGGGTAATATTTTCTTTGTCAAGAAGCATCAGCGTCGCATGGGAAATCAAATCCCCTGCCGACGGCTTTCCGGGAAAAGATACCCTTTTGCACAGGTTTTCCAGATAACGCCTTGTGCAGACAAAAATATCTTCAATTTCCTGCACCGGATAAAAAACAAGCTTTTCCATCCGCTCATTTTCCCCGATAAGCCCGATATCCACAGTCCCTTTTTCCAACGCCTCCATGGTCTGATAAGTGGACTGGCAGGAAATGGAGATCTGGATATGCGGATTTTCCCTGGTAAAACGGCTGAGATAGGGAAGCAGTACATATTTGCACAAAGTTGAGCTTACGCCGATGGAAAGATGGCCCATTCCCAGCTCCTGCACCTTTCGCAGCTGTTCCTCCCCCTGGCAGATGGCGTCGAAGGCGCTTTCCACCTGCCGGAAAAGGATTTCCCCTGTTTCCGTCAGCCTGACCCCTCTGGAAGAACGCAGAAACAGAGTGGTGTTCAGATTCTGCTCCAGACGGGAAATCGCTTTGCTGATGGCCGGCTGGCTGATAAAAAGCTGCCGTGCCGCCCCGGATATATTCCGGCATTTGGCCACCGTATAAAAAATATGGTATAAATTCAGATTCTGTTCCATTGAACCAACTCCTATAACTACACTGTATTTTATGAAATTATACTATAACTTGTAATTATAGTAAACATGAAAGAAAAGTATTTTCCCTGAGGCCAGGGTTATGATACACTAAATTTATCGAACGGCCCGGGAGCGGCCTGTACAGATGCTGGCAAAACAGCAGAAACGGAGGAAAGAAAAATTATGGGAATGACAATGACACAGAAGATTCTGGCAGCCCATGCCGGCCTGGAAAGAGTGGAAGCGGGCCAGCTGATCGAGGCGGATCTGGATCTGGTGCTTGGCAATGATATTACCAGTCCCGTAGCTATTAAGGAAATGGAAAAAATGAAGGTGGACGGCGTTTTTGACAAAGACAAAATCGCTTTGGTACCGGATCATTTTGTACCCAACAAGGATATCAAATCAGCGGAACACTGCAAATGCGTCAGGGAATTTGCTTACCGCAACCAGATTACCAATTATTTTGAAGTGGGGGAAATGGGAATTGAACACGCCCTTCTTCCGGAAAAAGGCCTGGTAGTGGCTGGCGACGTAGTTATTGGCGCGGACTCCCATACCTGTACCTACGGCGCGCTGGGCGCATTTTCCACAGGCGTTGGAAGCACGGACATGGCTGCCGGCATGGCCACAGGAAAAGCATGGTTCAAGGTGCCCGGAGCCATCCGTTTTAACCTTACCGGAAAACTTTCCCAATGGGTGAGCGGCAAGGATGTGATTTTACATATTATTGGTATGATCGGCGTGGACGGCGCTCTTTACAAATCCATGGAATTTGTGGGAGACGGAATTGCCAGCCTGACCATGGACGACCGTTTTACCATTGCCAATATGGCTATTGAAGCCGGCGGAAAGAACGGTATTTTCCCGGTGGATGATCAGGCGCTGCTTTATATGAAGGAGCACTCCATGAAGACACCGGTGGTTTATGAAGCGGATGAAGATGCCGTTTATGATGAGGAATATACCATCGACTTAAGCGCTCTGCGCCCGACTATCGCATTCCCTCATCTGCCTGAAAACACGAAAACCATCGACGAGATCACAGAGGATGTGAAAATAGATCAGGTAGTTATCGGTTCCTGTACCAACGGACGTATCGGCGACCTGCGCTGTGCCGCAGAGGTCCTTAAGGGCCGCCATGTGGCTTCCGGCATGCGCTGCATCATCATTCCCGCCACACAGGCTATTTATCTTCAGGCGATGGAAGAGGGCCTTCTGAAAATATTCATCGAAGCGGGCGCGGTTGTGAGCACACCTACCTGCGGTCCCTGCCTTGGAGGCTATATGGGAATCCTGGCAGCCGGTGAAAGATGCGTATCCACCACCAACCGTAATTTCGTGGGACGTATGGGCCATGTGGATTCCGAGGTCTATCTGGCAAGCCCCGCCGTAGCTGCGGCAAGCGCTGTGACAGGAAAGATTTCCTGCCCCTGCCAGCTGTAAAGTAAGCAAAGGAGATTAGAGAAATGAAAAATGCAAAAGGAACCGTATTCAAATACGGTGATAATGTAGATACCGATGTAATCATTCCTGCCCGTTACCTGAATTCCTCCGATCCGGCGGAGCTGGCTACGCATTGTATGGAAGACATCGATAAGGATTTTATTAAAAATGTGAAAAAAGGCGATATCATTGTTGCGGAAAAGAACTTCGGCTGCGGCTCTTCCAGGGAGCATGCCCCGATAGCCATTAAAGCGGCGGGCGTAAGCTGCGTTATCGCAGAAACCTTTGCTCGTATTTTCTACAGGAATGCCATTAATATCGGCCTTCCCATCATCGAATGCCCGGAAGCCTCCAAAGCGATTGAGGCAGGAGATGAAGTAGAGGTAGATTTTGATTCCGGCGTCATCACGGATGTGACAAAGGGAACCTCCTACCAGGGGCAGGCCTTCCCTGAATTCATGCAGAAAATTATAGATGCGGAAGGACTTGTTAATTATATCAATAACAAGCAGTAAAAAGAAGCGGAGAGGGTTTCGTAGGAGACGTTTCTGCCGCCATCATAAAAGGAGCGCAGCTGGCCGGTGGGCCGAAGCTGCGCTCCTTCTATGTGCAGGAAAATATGTCCAGGAAAATAGCAGTCTGTTATAGGAAACGGCGTTTCCGGACGGATTTCAGTTTTTCTTTTCCTCTCCATAATAGAGAATTCCCAGTGCTCCGGGACCGGCGTGCGTTCCGATGCTGGGACTGATATCATTAATAATAATGTCCTCGATCCCGGTCAGTTCCTTTACGAATTCCGCCGCCAGACCGGCGTCCTCCGGGCAGTTTCCATGGACGATGCCTACAGGAACCGTGCGGTCGGGCGCATCACCCAGGGTTTTTGCCACGCGCTCCGCCAGGGTGCGGATGGATTTTTTCCTGCCGCGGGTAGTCCCATCGGAAACCAGGGTCCCTTCCCTGCCCACATAAAGGAAAGGCTTCAGGTTCAGCGCGGTTCCCACTGCGGCAGTGGCACCGGAGATCCTGCCGCCTCTTTTTAAATGAAACAGATCATCCACGGTAAACTGCACATGCAGATGCTTCTTATATTCCTCCAGATAAGCCGCGTTTTCCTCCAGAGTCTTTCCTTCCTTCCGCAGCTGATTTGCCTTAATCACAAGAATGGTTTCCGCCAGGGAAACATTCAGGGAATCCAGAACCACAATTTTGCGGTCAGGATATTCTTCACACAGCTCCTGGGCGGTTACATAAACATTGTTGTAGCTGCCGCTCAATGCGGAGGAAAAGGCAATATGCAGGATGTCATTGCCGTCTTTCAAAATACGTTCGAATTTTTCCCGGATCACCGCCGGATTATTGGCCATGGAAGAGGGCAGCTCTCCTTTTTTCATGCGTTCATAAAATTCTGCCGGAGGCATATGTTTTTCATCGCCGTATACCTCTTCCCCAAAGGCATAATACTGCGGGATGATGACGGTCTGAAACTTTTCCGCGTAGGAAACAGGTAAATCGGAATTGGAATCAGTGGTAATTTCATACTTCTGCATGGGTAAACCCCTCCTGTAATCTTTCTGGCAGCTGTTTTTAACGATACAGTTACCTTTGATTTTCAAAAGCTTTGAATTTCAAAACACAGTAATTATAGCTTTTTCCTGCGATTCTGTCAATGCACGCATTTGTCGCCGTTCAGTCCTTTACAGCTACCGCAATTTTTTCAATGACTTTTATGACAAGATGGTGTAAAATAGGAAGGAAATATTGTTTTTTGAAAAGGAAGGACTGATTGCCTGAATGAATTTTAAAGAAGATGTTTTTGCCAAGGTTATCACATATATTACGGTTGCGGTACTGCTGGGAGCGATGCTGGTGGAGGCTTTCGTCATTTATACGGAACGAAGTGAGAAAAAGGAAATTGCAGGCCGGCTGGTATCCGCCAGGGCCAGTGTCAGCAGTCTGACAAAGGAGAAGGCGGAGCTGGAAGCGCACAATACCGAGCTTCAGGAATTTAAAAGCAAGTGGGAGAATCTGGTGATCCTTGCCGATAATGAATTCTGCCAGGAGCTGCGGGAGGAGCTTTTCCGCCGGCCGGAGGTGATTCCGGAAGAGGCCATCGAAGCATCTCTGAAAGCAGGGCTGGAAGAGGGGCGGGGGCCGGAGGAAGAAAAGGCTGGATCCGAAGAGCAGACGGAGGACGGCCCCTTGGCAGCGTTTGTTTTCCCCTCTCCTGAGGATAAAGAATGGTTCCTGCCACTGAATCTGGGAAACAAACCCAGCGTGGAATATCTGTTTTATGCCAGGGCCGTTGATGTGGAGAGGGATCGGTGTATTGATCTTCTGTATGAGGTTCCGGTGGACGGAGCGGACGACTCGCCGCTTCTGGATGAGGACGGAGAAATTATCTGGAATTGCATGGCCTACGATGCCGGCCTGGGATGGACACTGATTACGGAGGAAGAAGAATAAATGATGACGATTGACGGAATATTTGCGCAGCTGAACGGACTGATTGAACGGCGTGAATGGGATAAGGTGGAGCCTTTTCTTACCGGCTGCATGGAAAACGCCTCAGAATTGAAGAATTACGGGATATATATTACCATTGGAAATGAACTTCTGGATTTTTACAGGGAAACCGGCCAGTTTGAGAAGGCGCTGAACCTGTCTGAGGATATTCTCCTTTTAATGGAAGAACTGCAGCTGGAGGAAACGGAGCATTTTGCCACGGTCATGATCAATGTGGCTGCTGTCTGCCAGGCGGCCGGACGGGACGAGGAGGCTTACCGTTACGATGTACGCGCCCTGAAAATATATGAGCAGGCTCTGTCCGGCGGGGATATAAGGTTTATACGTCTTTATCAGAATATGAGCATGCTTCTGGAAAGCCGCAATGAATTTGAAGAGGCGGCGATGCTGCTGGAAAAGGCGGCCTCCATACTGGAGAATAAGCCGGAAGAGAAGGAACAGCGGGCCGATCTGCTGACAAGCGCCGCTCTGCTGCGTTTTAAACAGGAAAAATACGAAGAAGGGGAAGAACTGCTGAAGCTGGCATTGTCTCTTTATGAGGCTTCCGAAAATTTGCCCGGCGAGGCAGAAGACGGGGAAGGGCTGCACTGTGCCCATTACTCCGCGGCGCTTTCCGGACTGGGTGAGGCCGCCTTCCGCCGTGAGGATTATGAAACAGCCCTTGCCTTTTATGAAAAGGCGGCTTCCGTCAGCGCCTCCACCTTCGGTGAGTCGGAGGGCACGAGACTTCTTCGGGAAAACTGTGCTGCAATTGTTCAATTGCTTCACAGTGATTGCCAAAACCCATCCTGAATCGCCTTTTGCGATGGATTTTGGCAATCCTGAATCACTTTCTTACGGTCAGCGCAAAGCGCTGGCCTGCGCAGCTGAATGCGCTGGCCTGTTTGAACAGTAACTTTGCGCAATTACTGCGTTCATAAAGGAGAAGATGCTTCTTGAAACATATGTTCGAACATGCTATAATGACGAAGGCAGATTTTCTGCTGACAGCGGCTATACTGGTTTTTGCAGGGGTTCTGCTGGTCAGGCATTTTACTGCAGGGCCGGGAGACGGCTGGGTAGTGGTCAGCCGTGACGGAGTAGTGGAGGAGCGCCTTCCGCTTTCGGAGGATACCAGGCTTTTGCTGAAGGATGCTTCCGGCAACGAGAATCTGTTGGTAATAGAAGGGGGCAGTGTCCGTCTGGAGGACGCTGACTGTCCGGACAGGCTCTGTGTCAGGCAGGGGGCAATCAGCCGCAGCGGGGAAAGCATCATCTGCCTGCCTCATAAGCTGGTCATAACGATAGAAGGCCGTGCGGAAACGGATTCTTCCGCGCCGGATGCCATGTTGGACTAAAGGGGCAGGCCGGCGTAAACAGGTTCCGGCCTCCCTGAATTGCATGCGGCTTTAATCACATGCGCGCCCTGCGCGCAGATGGGGGCAGACATGAAAAAAACAGCTTTGCTCAGTATGCTGCTTGCCTTCGCGCTGATCCTGGGTTATGTGGAAGCTTTGATCCCGCTTCCCTTCGGCGTCCCCGGAATGAAGCTGGGGCTTCCGAATCTGGCGGTGCTGATTACCATGTACCGTTTTGGGAACAAAGAAGCGCTGACAGTAAATGTTGCGAGGGTATTCCTTGGCGGCTTTTTATTTGGAAATCTATCTGCCGTTCTTTACAGCCTTTCAGGCGCCCTGGTGAGTTTCCTTGTCATGTTGGCGATCAAAAGGCTTCCCTGTTTTTCCATAACCGGAGTGAGTGTGGCGGGAGGGACAGCCCATAACTGTGCCCAGCTCGTGGTGGCCATGCTTGTGGTGCAGACGTACCAGACCATATATTATCTGCCGTTTCTGCTCGTTTCAGGCTGTATTACCGGCCTGTGCCTCGGACTGACGGCGGGACAGGTGATGAAGCGCCTGCCGGCCTGGAGAAGTGATTTATAAAGACTGCCTGCAGCTGTGAAGGAACCGAACGGATAATGAATGAAAAAAGCGCCTTCCGGCGCGGACAGGAGTTTGCATGTTTGCATATTTAGTAGGCAAAATCGCCGATATTTCAGAAGATAACCTGGTCCTGGAGGTCAACCATATCGGTTTTAATATAAAAATTCCCTCCAGCCTCCATTCCAGCCTTCCTGGAATCGGGGAAGAGATAAAAATACATACCTATACCTGCGTCAGGGAGGATTCCTTTCAGCTGTACGGATTTCTTACAAGGGATGACCTGGACATGTTCCGTCTCCTCATCACCGTCAACGGCATCGGCCCCAAGGGGGGACTTGCCGTACTCTCCGTGCTCAGCGCGGATGATATCCGCATGGCGGTTCTGTCCCAGGATGCCAAAACAATTGCGAAGGCGCCCGGTATCGGAGCCAAGACGGCACAGCGGGTCATCCTCGATCTGAAGGATAAGGTTTCCCTGGAGGACACCTTCGTTTCCAGGGAGAGCGCCGCTTATGCGGAGAATTTCTCCGGACTTACGGATACCCGTAACGAAGCGGTGGAAGCGCTGACCGCTTTGGGCTATTCCGCCACAGAAGCGCTGCGCGCCGTAAAACAGGTGGAAAATGCGGAAGCCATGGATGTGGAAGCTCTGCTGAAGGCAGCATTAAAACATATTATTTAAGGGCCGCGCTGCGGCTGCACAGCGGCTTACAGCTGCATGGAGGATTACATGCCGAGAGTCATTGAAACAAACATTACGGAAGAGGACATCCGGATCGAAGGGACGCTGCGTCCCCAGACCCTGGATGATTATATCGGCCAGGAAAAGGCCAAGGAAAACCTGAAGGTTTACATTGAGGCGGCCAGACAACGCGGAGACGCGCTGGATCATGTTCTGCTTTACGGGCCGCCCGGCCTGGGCAAAACCACGCTGGCAGGCATTATCGCCAATGAAATGGGTGTCAATATGAAGGTAACCAGCGGCCCGGCAATTGAAAAGCCCGGGGAAATGGCTGCAATCCTGAACAATCTTCAGGAGGGCGACCTGCTGTTTGTGGATGAAATACACCGCCTGAACCGGCAGGTGGAGGAAGTTCTTTATCCCGCCATGGAGGATTATGCCATTGACATTATGATTGGAAAAGGCGCCTCCGCCCGTTCCATCCGCCTTGATCTGCCGCATTTTACCCTGGTGGGGGCAACGACAAGGGCCGGCCTGCTGACAGCGCCCCTGCGTGACCGCTTCGGGGTCATCCACAGGCTGGAATTCTACACGGTGGAGGAACTCAAATCCATCATCCGTCATTCCGCCAGGATACTGGATGTGGAAATCGATGAGGGCGGCGCCAGGGAGCTGGCAAGAAGAAGCCGTGGAACGCCGCGCCTTGCCAACCGTCTGCTTAAAAGAGTCCGTGATTTCGCCCAGGTACGCTTTAACGGCGTAATTACACAGGAGGTGGCAAATCAGGCGCTGGATCTATTGGATGTGGATAAAATGGGGCTGGATCATGTGGATCGGAACATGCTGGACACCATGATTTATAAATTCAGCGGCGGTCCGGTGGGGCTGGATACGCTGGCAGCGGCCATCGGGGAAGATGCAGGCACCATCGAAGAAGTCTACGAGCCGTATCTGCTGAAAAACGGCTTTATCAACCGTACACCCAGAGGAAGAGTGGTGACCGGACTGGCTTATCAGCATTTGGGACTTGAAATTCCGCAGTAGTTTGATCTATAATAGATTTTATATAAATATCGGGTATTGTATAAAGGAGCTAATCTATGGCCGTTAAGACAGATACGGAAGTAATCATAGGCGGGAAGGTCTTTACTCTGAGCGGTTACGAGAGTGAGGAATACCTGCAGAAGGTCGCTTCCTACATCAATAATAAAATGACGGAATACGGCAAGCTGGACAGCTTCCGGAAACAGCCGATTGAAAGGCAGAGCGTTCTGCTTCAGCTGAACATTGCGGATGATTATTTCAAGGCCAGGAAGCAGATAGCGTTGCTTGAGGAAGATATCCAGGCTAAGGAAAAGGAACTTTATGATTTGAAGCATGAACTGATCGCTTCCCAGATCAAGCTGGAAAACACGGAGAAATCCATGAAAGGCCTGCAGCGTGATCTGAATGAAAGCTCCAAGAAAATCATACGCCTGGAAACGGAGCTGGCAGATAATAAGAAAAAAGGAAGCAGTGATTCCCATCAGAGGAATTAAGCTTCATAAATGGTATATACAAAGGCTGTCTTTAGCAGGACAGCCTTTTTCTATCCTGTTAACCCGGCAGGCTGCGTTTGTCAACTTTGCAGATGCCGGTAAAGCAAAGTGAAAGAAGGAATGGATATTATGAAAAAACCGGAATTACTTGCGCCTGCCGGGGACTATACCTGTTTTCAGGCGGCGCTGAAGGCCGGCGCGGATGCCGTATATATAGGAGGACAGAGGTTCGGGGCCAGGGCCTATGCCGGAAACTTCAGTGACGCAGAGGTAGTGGATGCCCTGAAGGAGGCGCATTTTTATGGGAAAAGGCTCTATCTTACTGTAAATACGCTTCTTAAGCAAAATGAAATGGGGGAGCTGGAGGATTTTATCGGCCCGTTTTATGAAGCGGGGCTGGATGGCGTAATCGTGCAGGATATCGGGGCGCTGTCTCTGTTGGGTACCCTTTTTCCTGGACTGGAGCTTCATGCCAGCACACAGATGACCGTTACGGATGTGCGGGGCGCCGAATTCCTGAAGCAGCTGGGCGTCTGCCGTGTCGTTCCGGCAAGAGAGCTGACCCTTGGGGAAATAGAAGCGCTGTGCCGGGAAAGCGGCATGGAGGTGGAAGCCTTTATCCATGGAGCCATGTGCTATTGCTATTCTGGCCAGTGCCTTTTCAGCAGCCTTCTGGGCGGCAGAAGCGGGAACCGCGGCCGGTGCGCCCAGCCATGCCGGCAGCCCTACCGGATCCTGCCCGGCCAGAACGGACAGGAATGCTATCCGCTGAGCCTGAAGGATATGTGCACGATAGAATTTATCCCTGAGCTGATAAAAGCAGGCATTGATTCCTTTAAAATCGAAGGCCGTATGAAAAAACCGGAATATGTGGCAGGTGTAACCAGTGTCTACCGCCGCAGAATTGACGCCTGCCTGGACAGTCCGGATGGAGCGGGAAAAGTATCTGCATCCGATATGCATATACTATCTTCACTCTATATCCGAAGTGAAATCAGCGGCGGTTATTATCACAGACATAACGGCAGGGAAATGATAACACTGGATCAGCCTGGCTATGCGGGCTGTGATGAAGCGGTTCTGCAAAATATCCGTTCCGGCATTCTGGAACCGGAGCTTACTGTTCCCGTAATACTGGAGGCCAGCCTTCACCCTGGCCGGCCCCTGCGTCTGAAGGCGGCGCTGGCCGGGAAAGATATTCCTGCGGCAGTTTCCGTGGAAGGACAGGAGGTACAGACTGCCTCCAAACGGCCGCTAAGCCGTGAGGACGTGGAAAAGCAACTACGCAGAACCGGCGGAAGCGGCTTCCGGGCAGAGGATATCCGGCTGGATATGGCGGACAACGCATTTTTACCTGTCAAAGCACTGAATGAAGCAAGACGTCAGGTGCTGGATCTTCTGAAACAGAAAACAGCACAGGAAAACGGCCCGGTAAGAACAGCAAATAAGTGCCGGACGGACGCACCTGCCACAGCAAAGGGGATACCATCCTGTGCGGCCGCAGTTTCGGAAAATACACAAAAAGGGAGCAGGATTCCCCACGGTCCGCTTTCCGTGCATGCATCTGTAAAAACCATATTCCAGGCATACAGCTGTCTGAAGGAAGGGGCGGACAGGCTGTACCTTCCCCATACCTTCCTCCGGGGAGACTGGGAAGCTGCTTTAAAAGACATGAAAAATGAATTTCCGGGAGCAGAACTGTATCTTTCCCTCCCCGTTATTCTCCGTAAACAGGATGAAGCCAGGCTGGAACGCCTGTCTGCCGCCCTGGGTACCGGATTATTTGACGGCGTGCAGGCGGCATCTTTATCCGGACGGCAGTGGCTGTACGAAAAGGACTGGAAGGGTGGTGTTGCCCTGGATCACAGGCTGTATCTGTGGAACCGTGAAACCTATGGCTTCTGGGCGGATAAAATGGATACCTACTGCGCGCCGCTGGAGCTGAACCGCAAAGGTATTTATGCGCTGCCAAAGAAAGGGCAGGAGATTCTCGTTTACGGCAGGATTCCCATGATGGTAACGGCAAATTGTATCCGTAAAACCGCGGGAAGCTGTCTGAGGGAGACGGAAAGCCGCCGGGGAAAAACAACGGCCGGGACATCATGTGAAGTTCTGCATTCAGACAAAGCCTTAAAACAGGCGGATATGCAGGAATACCGTCTGCTTGACAGATACCAGGCGGAGTTCCCCGTGGAAACAGACTGTGCTTACTGCTACAATATCATTTACAATTCCGTTCCCCTTTCACTTCATGCATATCTGGGAGAAATCGCGGAAAGCGGCGCCGAAGCGGTCCGCCTGGATTTCCTGGAGGAAAGCGGAGCACAGACGGCGGAGCGCATGTCAATTTTTCACCGCCTTTGCATCACCCGCAGTGCGGAGGCGGCAGAGCTTATCAACAGGCAGGTGAACTGGAAATTTACCACCGGACACTTTAAAAAAGGAGCCGAATAACAGGGCATGGAACAATACATCATTGTTTACTCCAAATACATAATCACTCTGTTCATGATACTTTATACAGTGCTTTCTTTTTTTCGGGTATTCTGCACGGAAACAGGCCGGAAAAAATATGACAACCTGCAGAGTGCCTTCATATTTGTCATTCAGTTTGCTGCATTTCTGACCATATGCGTGGAAAAAGGCGATGTGGATTATCTGTTCTTTTATGCCATGTCCCAGATAGCCATTTTTACTTCCATGATGATGTTTTCCATGATTTATCCGGGAATCAACCGGCTGCTGGTGAATCATATGTGTCTGCTGCTGGGGACCGGTTTTGTGATATTGACCCGACTGGATCTGCACAAAGCCGGAAAACAGCTGCTTATCTCGGCCGTTTCCCTGGCCGTCGCCCTGGCGGTCCCACTGTTTATCCGCAGATGCCGCTTCTGGAAAAAACTGACCTGGGCCTATGCCGGGGCAGGTATTACGGCCATCGGCGCTGTGCTCATATTAGGGCAGGTGACGCATGGCTCCAAGCTGTTCTTTTCCCTGGGAGGAATCACCTTCCAGCCCTCGGAATTTGTGAAAATCCTGTTCCTGTTCTGCATGGCCGCCATCCTCTGGGAGGATTCCTCCTTTAAAAATGTGGCCCTCAGCGGCGCGGTTGCCGCGGCTCACATTCTGATCCTTGTGGCCTCCAGGGATCTGGGCAGCGCCCTGATTTTTTTCGCCGCCTATGTATTCCTGGTTTTCTTTGCCACCGGAAAATACCGATATCTGCTGGCCGGGGCCGGCGCCGGAGGTGTGGCTTCCTATCTGGCTTTCCTGATATTCAGGCACGTGCAGGTCAGAGTACAGGCCTGGAAGGATCCCTGGAGCGTAATTGACAACCAGGGCTACCAGATCACCCAGTCGCTCTTTGCCATGTCCCGGGGAAGCTGGTTCGGCCTCGGAATCGGCCAGGGTACGCCGAAGGACATCCCTTATGTGGAGACCGACTTTATTTTTGCCGCGGTGACGGAAGAACTGGGAATCATTTTTTCCATCTGCCTGATTTTCATATGTATTTCCTGTTTTTTTATGATTCTAAAAATTGCCCTTTATTCCTCAGATCCCTTTTTCCGCCTGATTGCTTCGGGCTTCGGCGTAATGTATATTTTTCAGATTTTCCTCACCATCGGGGGCGGTACCAAATTCATCCCGCTGACCGGCGTGACTCTTCCTCTGGTCAGCTATGGAGGAAGCAGCGTCATGACCACCCTGATCCTTTTTTCCATCATGCAGGGAATCTGGCTCAGGAAACAGGACGAATGGGAAAAAGAAGACCGCAGACGCAGAAAGGCGTATGATGGGAGCGGCGTCGGGGAAGAGCCGTATGAGGAAGACTATATAGAAGAAGACTATCAGGATTACAGCGATATGGAAAATGATGCAGTGGATGACGAATATATGGAAGACGGGGATTATGAAGAAGAAGGCTGGAATGAAGATGAGTACGAAGAAGACGACTTTGAAGAAGACTACCGCAATGGCCCGGAAAAAGAAATCTACTGGGACGATGAAGAGGAAGCGCCCTGGAACGGAAGAAAAAATATACGATATCCGAAGGGCAAATAGAAACCTGATCGGCACAGCAGCTTTTTTCTGCTGCCTTTTTGCGGGCCTTATTATCTATCTGTGCACCTATGTCACCTCCAATTCCGAAGCCCTGTTCAATAACAGCTACAACAGCCGGCAGGCTGTCCTTGCAACGAAAAACACCCGCGGCACCATTTACTCTGCGGACGGAGAAATCCTTGCACAGACAATCAGGGATGAATCGGGAAAAGAAGTCCGCAATTATCCCTATGACAACATGTTTGCCCATATCGTAGGCTATTCCGACAAAGGAAAAACCGGACTGGAAAGCCTGGCCAACTACTACCTGATCAACACCTCGGCCACTGTAGCCCAGCAGGCCGGCAACTCCGCCTCCGGCAAAAAGAATCCGGGAAACAACCTCTATACTACCCTGGACACCGGGCTTCAGGAGGTTGCCTATAAAGCGATGGGCATATATGAGGGCGCAATTGTGGTCATGGAACCCGATACCGGGAAAATACTTGCCATGGTTTCCAAACCGGATTTTAATCCCAATGAAATTTCCAGAATCTGGGACGAAGTCACAGCGGACACCGAAAATTCCAGCCTGCTGAACAGAGCCTCCCAGGGCGTATATCCGCCAGGCTCCACCTTTAAAATCGTGACCTCACTGGAATACATCCGTGAAAATCCGAATACCTGGTCAAATTACACCTACCAGTGCAACGGCAGCTATACCCATGGAGAGAATACCATCCGCTGCTTCCACGGAAGCAAACACGGCCAGGTTTCCTTTGAACGCTCCTTTGCCAAGTCCTGCAATGCCTCCTTCGCCAATATCGGTATGACGCTGGATAAACAAAGCTTTGTTTCCACCATGCAGGATCTCCTCTTTAACCAGGAGCTTCCCATTGACATTCCCTACTCCAAAAGCCACATCCAGCTAACCGCCGACAGCGGTGACGAGGATCTCATACAGACTGTCATAGGCCAGGGCAAGACCCAGATCACCCCTCTGCATTTATGTATGATAACCTCCGCCATAGCCAACGATGGACTTCTGATGCGCCCCTACGAAATGGAACGCATTGAAAGCGCGGACGGCAAAATCATCAAACAATTCCAGGCGCAGCAGTACCGCCGCCTCATGACCTCTGAAGAAGCCGCCGCACTGCGCGGCCTGATGACCGACGTGGTGGAAGAGGGCACCGCCTCCCGCCTCTCAGGCCTTACTTACACAGCCGCAGGCAAAACCGGTTCCGCTGAATTCAACCAGAACAAAGCCGATTCCCACGCCTGGTTCACCGGCTTCGCCCCCGCCGACCACCCGGAAATCGCCGTTACCGTCATCATAGAAGGCATCGGATCCGGCAGCGACTACGCCGTCCCCATAGCCAAAAGAATCTTCGACGCCTACTTCAACGCCGGTTTTTGATGGGGGTGCCGCTGTCTGTTTTTGCTTCCGGGCCCGGCATACGCTCCGGGGCGGCTGTGGGACGTGGGGGGATTTTTCTGCTCCAGTCTCAAAAACGGGGTGTTTCTAATTGTTCCAAAACGGCAGAATCCTGTCAACGCGGCTGAACTCCTCACACAGCGGCCTTTGGCCGGCTGCGTTCGTCAGACAAGCCGCTAAGGGCGACAGGGTTCTGCCGTTTTGGAGCAATTAGAAACACCCCGTTTTTTCCAATGGAGCAGAAAAATCCCCCCACGTCCCACAGCCGCCCCGGAGCGTATGCCGGGCCCGGAAGCAAAAACAGACAGCGGCACCCCTCGGCAGGCGGTATGAAGGACAAGGACAGCGAAATTGAAGGAATTTCAGTTAATTAAGGGAGATGGATGTAGTTACATATTTTGGGTATATTTTAAATATAGTGTTTCCGTTTCCTTCCCTTTTTTGTTTTTCTTTTAACTTTATCTTATGTGTAGTCTAGTCTATACGAGTTACTGTTTCGGGGTTGAGGGCGGGTTTTCTGGGCGGGAGGGGATTGGGGGCGTTGCCTGGCCCTGTTTTCGGGACCGTGGGGGGAGGTGGGGTGTTTTGGGAACCATTGGAAAAAACGGTGATGTTTCTTATTGCTCCGAAACAACAGAATTCTGTCGCCCGTAGAGGCTTTTCTGGCGCACGCAGCCCGGCCAAAGGCCGCTGTGTGAGGAGTTCCAGCCGCGTTGACAGAATTCTGTTGTTTCGGAACAATTAGAAACACCCCGTTTTTGAGGCTGGATTCCCAAACACCCCACCTCCCCCACGGTCCCGGAAACAGGGCCAGGCAACGCCCCCCAATCCCCTCCCGCCCAGAAAACCCGCCCTACAGCCCCGGAACAGTAACTCGTATAGACGTCCTCCCTACACATCTGATAAAGAATTTTATACTTGCCTTACGGGGGGTTTTGGGATATACTTTATGTAGTTTATGCAATTGAATATGCGTTCTGTGTTTTGAGATATGGGGCGCGGCTCACACCAAACAGGAGGAATTGCAATGATAGAAGCAACAAGCTGTGGCGGTGTGGTTATTTTCCGTGGGAAGATTCTGCTTTTGTATAAGAATTTCAAGAACAAGTATGAAGGCTGGGTGCTGCCCAAGGGAACGGTAGAGGCAGGAGAAGAATATAAGGATACGGCGCTCCGGGAGGTTCTTGAGGAGAGCGGTGCCAGGGCATCCATTATCAAGTATATCGGGAAGAGTGAGTATACCTTCAGTGTGCCGGAGGATACGGTGGACAAGGAGGTTCACTGGTATCTGATGATGGCCGACAGTTATTACAGTAAACCACAACGTGAGGAATATTTTGTTGACTCCGGATTCTATAAGTATCATGAGGCTTATCATCTGCTCAAGTTTGCCAATGAGAAGCAGATATTGGAGAAGGCCTATCATGAATATCTGGATCTCAAGAAGAAGAATTTGTGGGGCAGCAAAAAGTATTTCTGAGGTTTCCGGCAGCCGTCCGGGAATTTTACACAAAAAAGGCGGTAAGGCGGAATGGACATTATTCCATGCCGCCTTTCTTCAATCAAATTCTTCCTTATTGTATAAAAGAGGCAGAAACAGGCAAATTTGTAAATAGCAGGTAAATGTTCAGGGTAACAGGCTGCTGCAGTGCAATGCCGTAATCTGCTTCGGAAAGAAAGTGACAGGCATAATGAAGTTCTACAGACATTTGTATGTCAGTGAAAGCATCCGCAATCCGGAAAAAGTGAAATGGAAGCTGAGGGTGAATGCCGGGCAGTTTTCCATCTATATTATTGCATTGGCGAAGTCTGATGATCAGCTGGACATTTTCCATTGTGCTCTTTTGCAGCAGAAGTTTTACGATAAGGAGGATCTGTTTATCGTAGGTCTTGCCGCAAGCTACACGGAAGCCGTGGATATGGTAGTCGCCATGACGGAAAAGGTGGTCAGGGAAACCGGGGGCGCGGATATCAAAAAATATATTCTGGAGCACAGATAAGCAGGAGCTGAAGCCATGGGAATCGTTATCGGTATTTTAAAAACAGTGGGCGTTATCCTGCTCATCATTCTGGCCGTTCTCCTTCTGATTTTATGTTTGGTTCTTTTTGTTCCGGTCAGATATCGGGCCAGGGGCGAAATTCCGGCAGAGGGTAAGCCTCATGGAATTATCCGTCTGACCTGGTTTTTTTCTTTCCTCAGCTATAGTCTGGAATATGACACGGGCAAGTATGAGAAGAATTATCTTTCACAGCTGAAAATATGCGGTTTTCGTTTCCGTATGAAGCAGAAGGTGCCGAAGGCAGCGGCGGCTGATGAAAAAAAGTCTGTTCCGGGCGGGGATGATGCCGGAAAAAGTGCGGAAGAGGAGAAGAAGCCGGAAAACGAAGGGCAGTGTTCGGGAGAAGCTGTCCAGAAAGTTCAGAAGCTTCAGGAAAAAGATACCGGCAAAGAGCGGAGCGCGCAAGGCCGGGAGGACGGAAGCTGTAAAGGCGAAGAACAGAAGGGTGAAGAGATAAAGGGAAAGAAACCGGAAGAAGAATCAGAACAAGGGTCAAAACCGGAAGGGAAGTCAAATAAGGAATCTGAAGAAAAGAAAACAGATTCACGCAAAACCGCCTGGTGGGTACGCCTCAGTGATATGCTTTCTTCTTTCTTTAAAGCTGTTAAGGAAACTTTTCAGAATATTCAGTACACAATCAGTAAGCTCTGTGATAAAATAAAGCAGATCCGGGACAATATAGATTATTATATAGATGTTCTCACATTGGATGAGACACAATTGATCCTGAAAAATGTACATGGGGAGGCCGGAAGGCTGCTGCGGCATCTCAGGCCCCGGAAAATGAAGGTGGATTTCATTGTTGGAACCGGGGATCCCGCATCTACGGGCCAGATATTGGCCATACACGGAATGCTGTACCCGATAATTGGCGAGACTGTCCATATCAGTCCCGATTTTGAAAAACCCCGCCTGGAGGGAGAGTTTGATATCCGCGGCAGGGTGCGGTTCGTGGTGGCTTTTGCCGCGGTGCTCCGCATTATACTTGATAAGAAGACCTGGAGATTCGTCAGACGGCTTAAAAAGGAGGAAATGACAAATGGCAGAAAAAAATAACGGCATCAGTTCCGTAATGGAATCCCTGCTGAAAGGCGCCAATGCTTTGATGTCAACTAAGACGGTGGTTGGAGAGGCGACAAAAATCGATGATACGATTATAGTTCCTCTTGTTGACGTCAGCTTCGGCGTAGGTGCGGGAGCCAGCTGCAACGGCAGCAAGGACGGTGGAGCCGGAGGCTTGTCCGGGAAAATGACTCCCAGTGCGGTTCTCCTGATTAAAAACGGCCAGACGAAGCTGGTTAATATTAAAAATCAGGACAGCGTTACCAAGATACTGGATATGATTCCCGACCTGGTGGATAAGTTCACTACCAAGGATGAAACGATGATGAGCGATGAGGAAGCTGAAAAAGCGGCGTTTCCTTCGGAAGATGATGAGGTAATCGATTAGTGAGTTTCAAAAGAAAAACCCTGGCTTGCTGCCGGGGTTTTTCTTTTGTCATTAATAGTTCGGGCAACAAAGCATCGGACGGACTGCGCCGGCATACTATATTAGTAAAGCCGCCAGGAGTAAGCAGATGCAGCAAATGTGGAAGTTCGTAGGAATTATCGTATTCAGTATCGCCTTTGGCATGGTTCTAACACTGCTCATTTCCAACAGGCTTGCCGGGCTTATCGTGGCAGTTATTCTGCTGCTGGTGAGCTATAATATGATTTTCTGCGAAAAATAGAGTAAAAGCAGTATCAGGCAATACGGCCCAGACATACCGGCCTTAGGGCAATTTTCAAATATGCTCCAGCCTGTATCACACATTTAAGGCACAAAAAAAGACTGTCTGTAAATTCGATACCGAATTCTGACAGTCTTGTCTTTGTGTCAATCATTTCAACAGACCTCATAGCAAAGGGATTAATTCCCCGGAATATAATTCCTTGGGAGATTAAATCTCAGGAAACAGTTCCTTTTATGCTCTTTCTACTCTGCCGGACTTAAGACAATTGGTACATACGTGCATTTTCTTGGATGCGCCGTTCACCTTGCATTTCACGCTTTTAACATTTGAGTTCCAGATATGATTGGATCTTCTATGGGAATGGCTTACGTTGTTTCCAAAATGAACACCCTTACCGCAAATATCACATTTTGCCATCTTCGCACCTCCTAAACCATAATAATTTTTCAGACCACAACATGTGTATAATACCAGAAAAATAATTGTTTGGCAAGCAAAATTTGCCGGATTATCTGAAAATTAAATAAGACTTCCATTTTTTCCGGAAAGCGGTTATAATAATCTTATATTTTTCGGTAAGAAAGAAGGAGGTACTACATGAAGGGCTCTTCTATGAATACCCATATGGGCAATATAACCATCGATAAAGAAGTTATTGCGCAGTATGCTGGTACAGTGGCAATGGAATGCTTCGGTATCGTCGGCATGGGAATCACCGTGAAGGACGTAGTGAAGCTTTTAAGAAAAGATAATCTGGCCAAGGGCATTACGGTAACAATTAACAATAATAAACTGACACTGGACTTCCATGTAATTGTTTCCTATGGTGTTAGTATTCTGGCTGTTTCGGACAACCTGATAGATAATGTGAAGTATAAAGTGGAAGAATTCACCGGAATGGAAATTGAGAAAATCAACATCTTCGTAGAAGGTGTACGAGTGATTGATTAAGGAGGACTTTAGTTGTGAGTTTAAATACTATAGACGCTAAGGTATTTGCGAAGATGTTCTTAGCAGGCGCCAAGAATCTTGAGAGTAAAAAAGAATGGATTAATGAACTGAACGTATTTCCGGTTCCTGACGGAGATACGGGTACTAATATGACCCTCACAATCATGTCCGCCGCCAAAGAAGTGGCTGCAATGAAAGAACCCGACATGATGACTCTTGCAAAGGCTATTTCCTCCGGTTCCCTCCGCGGTGCGAGAGGGAATTCTGGCGTTATCCTTTCCCAGCTTTTCCGCGGTTTTACCAAGGGTATCCGGGAGTATGATGAGATAACCATCCCGATTCTTGCCGCCGCAGGGGAAAAGGCTGTGGAGACTGCATATAAAGCGGTAATGAAGCCTAAGGAGGGAACCATTCTTACCGTAGCAAAGGGAGCTTCCATGAAAGCGCGTGAGCTTGCTGACGCAGGTGAGACAGATATGGAGAAGTTTATCCGGGAAGTCATTGAGCACGCGGAATATGTTCTCAGCCAGACACCGGAAATGCTCCCTGTCCTGAAGCAGGCGGGCGTGGTGGATTCAGGCGGACAGGGGCTTATTGAAGTGCTTCACGGTTCCTTTGACGCTTTCCTTGGCAAGGAGATTGATTTCTCGATCAGCGAACCTGCACAGAGCTCATCCCGCCAGTCTGCCGTGAATGCCAGCCTGGAAGCGCAGGCTAATATGGAAATCAAGTTTGGTTACTGTACGGAATTTATCATAATGCTGAGCAAAACTTTCAATATCAAGCAGGAGATGGATTTCAAGGCATATCTGGAATCCATAGGCGATTCCATTGTTGTGGTTGCGGATGATGACGTGGTCAAGGTGCACGTACATACCAATGACCCCGGACTCGCAATCCAGAAGGCATTGAAGTATGGCGCTCTTTCCAATTTGAAAATAGACAATATGCGTCTGGAGCATCAGGAGAAGCTTTTCAAGATGTCAGGGGATGCACAGGATACCACGGAAGCACCCGCGGCGGAAGAAGAGACGGCTGAACGCAAGGAAGCCGGGTTTATCGCGGTTTCCGTAGGCGAAGGCATTGATGAGATCTTTAAGGGACTTGGTGTTGACCATATTATAGCCGGCGGCCAGACCATGAATCCAAGCACTGAGGATGTAATAAACGCCATCAATCAGGTAAATGCGGATACGGTTTATGTGCTGCCCAATAATAAAAATATTATTCTTGCAGCCAACCAGGCGAAATATCTGGTAGAGGATAAGAAGGTGATCGTAGTTCCCACCAAGACCATTCCCCAGGGTATTACGGCTGTGATTAATTATGTCCCGGATATGGGCGCAGAAGAGAATGAAGCTTCCATGACAGAGGAAATCTGCCATGTAAAGACCGGCGAGGTTACCTATGCCGTAAGGGATACTGTCATTGACGATAAGGAAATCAAGCAGGGAGACTACATGGGCATCGGGGATGCCGGCATCCTTTCTGTAGGCGGTGATATTGAAGAGGTTTCCTTCCGCATGGTGGAAGCCATGATGGATGAGGATCTTGAGCTTATCAGCATCTATTATGGCGCAGACATCACGGAAGAGGCGGCACAGAAGCTGAAGGGCAGAATCGAAGCGGAATATCCTTCCTGTGACATTGAGCTGCAGTACGGCGGACAGCCGATTTATTACTATATTATTTCAGCAGAATAAGCCTGAAGGTTTCTTTCAGACGACTGATTCATGTAATGCCGCGGGCAGGCCTGCGGTATGCAGACGGTATAAAAATGGATATCAATACGGAATTAACAGCAATCAAAGGAATTGGAGAAAAGACGGCAGGTCTTTTCTCCAAGCTTCATATTATGACAGTGGGGCAGCTTTTAACGCATTATCCGCGGGATTATGACAAGATGGAATCCACCGTAACGGTTTCAGGTCTTGTCCCCGGGAGGGTATGTGCGGTCAGGGCTTCCGTTATCGGGACGCCTTCCACGAAGCATGTCCGTAATCTTTTAATCACTACCGTTCAGGCCGGGGATGCAACCGGCCTTTTTCGTATCACTTTTTTCGGTATGCCTTACCTGCGCAATATGCTTAAGCCCGGCATGACCTATGTATTCCGCGGCGTATGCCAGGAGGGAAAGCCGCTTCGCATGGAGCAGCCCCGGATATACAAGCCGGAGGAGTATGCCCTCCTGCAGGGAACTCTCCAGCCCAGATATGCGCTAACCATGGGCCTGACTAATAATGGTGTGAGCAAGGCGGTGCGAAGGGCGCTGGAAAGCATCACCTTGACGGAATACCTTCCGGCTGACATCCGGGAGGAATTCCGTCTCATTCCTTATGCAGATGCGTTGGAAAAGATCCATTTCCCCCAGAGTACGGAGGAACTGATGGAATCCCGGAGAAGGCTGGCCTTTGACGAATTCCTGGAGTTTTTCCTGGCGCTTCGGAAACTGAAGGAGGACAACCAGGTCCGCAGGGTGGAAGAGCCGCTTACTTGCGTGCAGGATACGAAAAGGCTCCTGGCGGGCCTTCCTTATCGGCTGACGGGCGCCCAGCTGAGGGTATGGTCGGAAATAGAAGCGGACATGTGCAGTGAAAATGCTATGAACCGGCTGGTGCAGGGGGATGTGGGAAGCGGGAAAACAATTCTGGCTTTTCTTGCGCTTCTCATGTGTGCGGCCAACGGAAGGCAGGGCTGCCTGATGGCGCCCACCGAGGTGCTTGCCGTCCAGCATTATGAAGCCCTTCTTGAGATGAGCGAAGAATATGGACTCTGCATACGACCCGCACTGCTGACCGGTTCCCAGACCGCGAAGGAAAAACGTGAAATTTACGGAAAAATTGCAGCCGGGGAGGTCAATGCCATCATCGGCACCCATGCGTTGATTCAGGAAAAGGTGGTATACCGGCGGCTTTCCCTTGTCATTACCGATGAACAGCATCGTTTTGGCGTCAGGCAGCGGGAGACTCTGGCGGATAAGGGAAAGGACACCCATGTGCTTGTCATGAGCGCAACGCCGATTCCCAGAACGCTTGCCATTGTTTTGTACGGAGATTTGCATGTATCCGTCCTGGACGAGATGCCTGCCGGCCGCAAGCCTATAAAAAACTGTGTGGTAAACACCTCTTACCGTCAGACAGCCTATGCTTTCATCCGCAGGCAGATTGAAGAAGGGCATCAGATCTATGTCATCTGTCCCATGGTGGAAGAAGGAGAGATGGACGGGCTGGAAAATGTATTGGACTATGCGGAAAAGCTGAAGCTTGTTTTCCCTGACACCATCCGGATTGCCGCGCTTCACGGAAAGATGAAGCCTGCGGAAAAAAACAGCATTATGGATGCTTTTGCCAGAAAGGACATCGACATTCTTGTTTCCACCACGGTTATTGAGGTGGGAATCAACGTTCCCAATGCAACTGTCATGATGGTGGAAAATGCGGAACGCTTCGGCCTGGCGCAGCTGCATCAGCTCAGGGGGCGGGTCGGCAGGGGCGATGCCCAGAGCTACTGCATTTTTATCAGTGGTAATGACAATGAGCAGACCATGAAACGCCTGAAAATACTGAACAGCTCTAATGACGGCTTTCATATTGCCAATGAGGATCTCAAGCTCAGAGGTCCCGGAGATTTGTTCGGTATACGGCAGAGCGGGCTGCTTGATTTTAAAATAGGAGATATTTACCAGGATTCCGATCTTCTGCTTTCCGCCAGCAGCCTGGCTGACCGGATCGCAGCTGAGGATCCGGAGGAAAATGACAGCAGATACAGCCTGCTTTACGAGAAGGAAAAAGAGAACTGGAATTCCATTGACTTTAGGAGCATCTGACGGTAGAATGAATTTATTCTCTGCCTTCGGAGCATAACCGGTGTTGCAGGGGAAACGGAAAAGGTGACAGTACTGTTGTCCGGACCGTTACCGTAAAAGACATTCAAAAGGAGTATAATTATGTCAAAGGTTGCAATTGTAACAGACAGTAACAGCGGCATTACCCAACAGCAGGCACAGGAGCTTGGCATCAGCGTTCTTCCCATGCCCTTTATGATAGAAGGCAAGACTTTTTTTGAGGGAATCAGTCTCTCCCAGGAGGAGTTCTACCAGAAACTGAAAACAGGCGCAGCTATTTCAACCTCACAGCCTTCTCCGGAATCTGTCCTGCAGCTTTGGAAAGACCTTCTGAAGGACTATGACAGTATTGTGCATATTCCCATGAGCAGCGGCCTGAGCGGCTCATGTCAGACGGCCCTTATGCTGGCACAGGATTTTGACGGCAGAGTGCAGGTTGTGAATAATCAGCGGATTTCCGTTACCCAGCGCCGTTCCGTCCTGGATGCAAGATATCTGGCCGCCCAGGGAATGGAGGCAGAAGAAATCAAAGATTTTCTGGAAAAGGATAAATACAATTCCAGCATTTATATAATGGTAGATACGCTTCTTTATCTGAAGCGCGGAGGACGCATCACGCCGGCTGCAGCGGCACTGGGAACCATTTTAAAAATAAAGCCGGTGCTCCAGATTCAGGGAGAAAAGCTGGATGCCTTCGCAAAGGCGAGAACCACCGCCCAGGGGAAGCAGATCATGATGAATGCCATTAAAAATGACATCACCAAACGCTTCGGAAAGGAGCCGGAGCAGGCAGACATGTGGCTTGACATTGCTCATACTAACAATAATGCGGCAGCCCTGGATTTCCGGGAAGAAGTCCTGGGACAGTTCCCCGGATGCGAAAGCTATGTGGATCATCTGTCACTGAGTGTGGCCTGCCACATAGGCCCCGGCGCCCTGGCCGTAACCTGTACCACCAGGAACGGGGAGTAAAAGTGAAAGTTCCTTTCAAACCGCTGATTGATGCAGTATCGCATGAAAAACTGTGATATGCAGGAGGTATATAAATGTCAAATATGCAGAACGAAGAAAAGAAAGGCTTTTTCAGCCAGATAAAAACTGCCGTTGCCAAACCTTCGGGATATCCATCCCTTTCCAGGCTTGGCGGCGGAAGAGCGGCGGGATTTGTTTTTCTGTTTACCTTTTTATATATGCTTGTAATTCTGGTCATTCCCTATATTTTTACCATGATAACTTCTCATGGCTTCCAGGACTATGTGACGGAGTATCTTCCGGATTTTACCATCAGCGCAGGAACGCTGCACATGGATGATACCTTCCGGTATAATTCGGGGGATGTCTATGTCTATGCCGACAGCAGTACGGAATACTTTGAAGAGGATATGGTGCATATTCTCCGGGAAGAGGGATACCGTAAAATTGCCCTGTTTGCCCGTTCCAATTTCATCATGTATTCCGACGGCAGTTTGCAGAGCAGCAGCTATTATGGCATAGGTTCCTTTTCCCGGGAGGATATCCTAAGGTTCCTTCCCTATCTGCATCTGATAATGGCAATCGTTGCTATTGTCTTTTACATTTTCCTTTTCGCCGGATACTTTTTCTCCGCACTTATTTACGGCGTGCTGGGAATTATCGTCCAGAGTATTATGAGAATAACGCTGCCCTTTGGAGCCATCTACAAGCTGGCCCTTTATTCCATGGTTACTCCGCATCTGCTGAAAGCGGTAAACAGCCTTCTGCCCTTCAATATTCCCCGGCTCACCTGGCTCTGCCGCCTTATTACCTGCCTTTATCTGGTTTTTGGCATTAAATACTGCAAAGATCAGTTTGCCGCCGGCCAGTTCACAGGACAGGGCGGTCCATGGTATGGAGCCAATCCTTCCGGAAATGTCCCTTATGGGAATGGTAATCCTTACGGAAATGGAAATTCTTATGGGAATGGGAATCCTTATGGCGGAAGCGCTCCTTACGGAAACGGTAATCCTTATGGTAACGGTAATCCATCAGGTGGAAACGCTCCCTATGGTAATGGAAACCCTTACAACGGAAATGCTCCTTATGGAAACGGAACCCCTTATAATGGAAATGTTCCTTATGGCAATGCCCCTGACAGCAACGGGAATCCCTACGGCGGCAATGCCCCTGACAGCAATGGAAGCTCCTACGGCGGCAATGCCCCTGACAGCAGCGGAATCCCCTACGGCGGTAATGCTACTCACGGTAACGGAAATCCCTGGGACAATCCGCAGTAGGTAATAAATCCTGTTCAGGAAAAGGCAGCGGCCTGTATTCTCTGCAGTTTATAATTTTTTATACCCAACATAGATTGCCCGAATAAGCGCATCTGTCCCAGTAGGTCCTTCCCGGCCGGTCCCCGGCCCGGAAGGAAACCGGCTGGGACAGGTGCGTTTATACCGCAAACATAATTTTTGCCTTTTCTTACCCAAACATTTGTGCTACAATAACCCGGGAAGGACAGGCGGCTGACCTGTTTTTTCTTTTCCCAAATCAGTTCCAATGCCGCCGTTACGGCAGAATGTGAGGTTATACATGACAAAAAGCAATAATTATGATGCTTCCAGCATAACGGTCCTTGAAGGACTGGAAGCAGTACGAAAGAGACCCGGTATGTATATCGGAAGCGTATCTACCAAGGGTCTGAATCATTTGATATATGAAATCGTGGACAACGCGGTGGACGAGCATCTGGCCGGCTACTGCGACAGAATCCGGGTCACCCTGGAGGCTGACGGTTCTGCTACCATAGATGACAACGGGCGGGGAATTCCTGTGGGGATGCATGAAAAGGGAGTCAGTGCGGAACGTCTTGTTTTTACCACACTGCATGCGGGCGGTAAATTCGATAATTCCGCATATAAGACGAGCGGCGGCCTCCACGGCGTGGGTTCTTCCGTGGTCAACGCACTGTCCACAAGACTGACCGTGCGGGTCAGAAACGGCGGACTGGTATATGAAGACAGATATGAACAGGGCATACCTGTCATAGAACTGGAAAACGGCCTGCTTCCTGTGGTGGGGAAATCACGTGAGAGCGGAACCTGTGTTAATTTCCTACCCGATGGCACCATTTTTGAAAAGACCCGTTTCAAAGAGGATGAAGTAAAAAGCCGCCTTCATGAAACTGCTTATCTGAATCCCCAGCTTACCATTGTTTTTGAGGACAAGCGGCGGGAGACTCCTGAGGTTATTGAATTCCACGAGCCGGATGGCATTGTGGGCTTTATCAAGGATTTGAATAAGACGAAGGAAGCCGTCAGCGATATCATTTATTTTTCCGGTGAAAGCGAAGGGATTTCCGTGGAAGTGGCGCTTCAGTATGTGAACGAATTCCATGAAAATGTCCTCGGCTTCTGCAACAATATTTACAATGCGGAAGGCGGCACGCATCTGACCGGTTTTAAGACTATGTTCACCAGCGTGATCAATTCCTACTCCAGGGAGCTGAATATCCTGAAGGAGAAGGACGCCAACTTTACCGGCGCCGATGTCAGGAACGGCATGACGGCGGTGGTGTCCATCAAGCATCCGGATCCCCGTTTTGAGGGACAGACCAAGACCAAGCTGGATAACCAGGATGCCGCCAAGGTGGTCAGCAAGGTGACGGGAGATGAAATCACCCGCTATTTTGACAGAAATCTGGAAACACTGAAAAGTATCATAGGCTGTGCGGAAAAAGCTGCCAAAATCAGGAAAACCGAAGAAAAAGCAAAGACAAACATGCTCACCAAGCAGAAGTTTTCCTTTGATTCCAATGGAAAGCTGGCAAACTGTGAATCCCGGGATCCTTCCAAATGTGAAATTTTCATCGTGGAAGGAGATTCCGCCGGAGGCAGCGCCAAGACGGCAAGGGATCGTTCCTACCAGGCGATCCTTCCCATCAGGGGCAAGATCCTGAATGTGGAGAAAGCCAGCATTGACAAGGTTCTGGCCAATGCGGAAATCAAAACCATGATCAATGCTTTTGGCTGCGGATTTTCAGAAGGCTACGGGAATGACTTTGATATTTCCAAGCTTCGCTACAACAAAATTATTATCATGGCCGATGCGGATGTGGACGGCGCGCATATTTCCACGCTGCTGTTGACGCTTTTTTACCGTTTTATGCCTGAGCTTATTTTTGAAGGACATGTTTATATTGCCATGCCTCCTTTGTATAAGGCCATGCCTTCCAAAGGGAGTGAAGAATATCTCTATGATGATAAAGCGCTGGAGCGCTACAGGAAACGCCATAAGGGCCCGTTTACCCTGCAGCGTTATAAAGGTCTGGGTGAAATGGACGCGCAGCAGCTGTGGGAGACCACGCTGAACCCGGAAACGCGTATGCTCAAGCAGGTGGAAATCGAGGATGCCAGAATGGCTTCCGAGGTTACGGAACTGCTTATGGGTACGGATGTTCCTCCCAGGAAAGCGTTCATCTATGATTATGCACCGGATGCGGAGCTTGATATTTAAGGTTGATTCCGGAGGGCAGCGGGTCGGAGCCGGGTTTGCCTGAGCTTGCAGGCTGCCAGCAGGTCAAATATCCTGTCAAAAGAGGCAGGGGTGTTTGACAATCTGTCAGATATAGGAAAGGAAGCAGTAAAAATTGGAAGAAAAGATTATAAAAACAGAATATTCTGAGGTTATGCAGAAATCCTTCATTGATTACGCCATGAGCGTCATCGTGGCGCGTGCGCTTCCCGATATCAGGGACGGGCTGAAGCCGGTGCAGCGCCGGGTTTTATATGATATGCATGAGCTTGGTATCCGCTACGACAGGCCTTATAGAAAAAGCGCCCGTATCGTAGGCGATACCATGGGTAAATACCATCCCCACGGAGACAGCTCCATATATGAAGCGCTGGTGGTGATGTCTCAGGATTTTAAGAAGGGTCTGCCGTTGGTTGACGGTCACGGCAACTTCGGAAACATAGAAGGCGATGGCGCCGCCGCCATGCGTTATACGGAAGCCAGGCTGGAGCAGGTTACACAGGAAGCATTTTTATCGGATCTGGATAAGGATGTGGTGGATTTCGTACCCAACTTTGATGAAACGGAAAAAGAGCCGGGCGTTCTCCCTGTTAAATTTCCCAATCTCCTTGTCAATGGTTCGGAGGGAATTGCAGTTGGTATGGCGACCAGCATACCGCCTCATAACCTGGCTGAAGTAATTGACGCCACCAAGGCTTACATGAAAAATGAAGCCATTACAACAAAGGAACTGATGCGCTATATCCAGGGACCTGATTTTCCCACCGGAGGCATCGTAACCAATAAAGACGATCTGCTTTCCATCTATGAAACCGGCACGGGAAAAATAAAGGTCCGCGGCAAGGTGGACGTGGAAAAAGGAAAAGGCGGCAAAGTAAACGTCGTTATTTCAGAAATCCCTTATCCCATGATCGGCGCCAATATTTCCAAATTTCTCATGGATGTGGCAGCTCTGGCTGAAAATAAGAAAACCCAGGATATCAGCGATATATCCAATCAGTCCTCCAAGGAAGGCATCCGCATCGTAATCGAGCTGCGCAAAGACGCAGACGTGGAAAACTTCATCAACATGCTTTATAAAAAGACGCGGCTGGAAGATACCTTCGGCGTAAATATGCTCGCCATTGCGGACGGAAGGCCGGAGACGCTCGGCATCAAGGGTATTATCAAAGCAAGCGTTGATTTCCAGTATGAGACAGCCACCAGAAAATATGAAAACCTGCTTGCCCGTGAAAACAGTAAGAGAGAAATCCAGGAAGGCCTGATTAAGGCCTGCAATGTAATTGACCTGATCATTGAGATTCTCCGCGGATCCAAGGACAGAGCCATGGCAAAGGCCTGCCTTGTGGAAGGAAAAGTGGACGGTATCAAATTCAAGTCCAGGGAATCCCGCATTATGGCCCAGCAGCTTCAGTTTTCCGACAATCAGGCCAATGCCATTCTGGAAATGCGTCTGTACAAGCTGATCGGCCTGGAGCTTGAAGCGCTCATCAGGGAGCATGAGGAAACGCTGGCCAATATTTATCGTTATGAGGATATTCTTGCCAGAAGAGATTCCATGGCCCAGGTCATTATGAATGAACTGGATGATATCAGGAAAAAATTCGGCAGAAAACGCAGAACGGTGATAGATAACTGCGGGGAAGCCGTATTTGAAGAGAAAAAGCTGGAAGAAATGGATGTTGTATTCCTGATGGATCGTTTCGGCTATGCGAAAACCATTGATTTAACCGCCTATGACAGAAACCGTGAAGCGGCGGATGCGGAAAACAAGTTTGTTTTCCAGTGTAAGAATACGGGAAGAATCTGCCTGTTTACCAACAACGGCCAGCTGTATACCGTAAAAGTGCAGGACCTGCCCTTTGGCAAATTCAGGGATAAGGGGATTCCCATTGACAATGTGAGCAACTTCAATTCCTCTCAGGAAGAACTGCTTCTTGTGACGAGCCAGTCCGAGCTGAACCTTTACCGTGTTATTTTCACTACGCGGATGGGGATGATAAAGGTGGTGGACGGCGGGGAATTCGACGTTGCCAAACGCACGGTCGCCGCTACAAAGCTGCAGGAGGGTGACGAAGTGGTAAGCGTCATCATGATGAAGGAACAAAAAAATGTTATTTTGCAGTCTAAAGACGGTTATTTCCTCCGCTTTGGTGTGGATGAAATCCCTGAAAAGAAAAAAGCCGCAATCGGCGTCCGCGGCATGAGGCTCAACGAAGGCGACAGTATAGAAGCGGTTTACTTTACGCATAATGCAGAGGATACCTCCATTCATTATAAGAGCCGCGATTTGGTGCTGAATCAGATAAAAGCCGGAAAGAGGGATGGAAAGGGCACTAAAATCCGCGCATAGGAATAATTGAAAACATTTTCACCAGGGATTGCCTTTTTTTTCACAAACAATTATAATGTGTATCAGATGCAGCCGTAGAGGTTATAAACGGTGATGGTCAGATTACGTTAACTACTTATTGCTACAGTCAGGAGAAAATATGAGAGTTATTGCAGGAGAGGCGCGGAGCCTTCCGTTAAAAGCGCCTGAAGGGATAGACACCAGGCCCACTACGGACCGTATAAAAGAAACGCTGTTTAATATACTGCAGGGAGATATCCCCGGAAGTATTTTTATAGACCTTTGCAGCGGCAGCGGATCCATAGGGATCGAGGCCATAAGCCGCGGGGCGAAAAGAGCTTATTTTGTGGAAAATGCAGTAAAGCCCGCCAAATGTATTCAGGACAACCTGAATTTTACCAGGTTTACGGACAGGGGAGTGCTTCTTAAGCAGGATGTGGTATCCGCGCTGGGCAGCATCCATGAAAAAGAGGCTGATATTATTTTTATGGATCCTCCTTATCAGGCCGGTCTGGAAGAGCCTGTCCTGGGGGCGTTATCCCGTGCGGACTATGTGACGGAGGATACGCTCATTATTATGGAAGCCGAACTTGGCAGGGACTTTTCCTTTGCAGAAGATTATGGCTTTGAAGTGGTGAGAGAGAAGAAATATAAAACGAATAAACATGTTTTTATGAAACTCAGGAAAACGGAGCAATAATATTATGAAAGCAGCAATTTATCCGGGCAGCTTTGATCCGGTTACCTTCGGCCATCTTGATGTTATCAGGCGGGCCGCGTCGATTTTTGACGAATTAACAGTCAGCGTGTTGAACAATACCCAGAAGACTCCGTTGTTTTCTGTGGAAGAACGTGTTAGAATACTAGAGGAAGCCACAAAGGATCTGCCTAATGTCAAAGTGGATTCTTTTTCCGGGCTTCTGATTGATTATGCCAGGAAGAAGGATGTACATGTGGCGATACGCGGTCTGCGCGCTATAACGGACTTCGAATATGAACTGCAGATAGCCCAGACGAACCGGAAGCTTTCCGGTGGAGAGCTGGATACTATCTTTTTAACGACCAGCCTGGAATATGCCTATCTGAGTTCCTCCAGTGTGAAGGAAATCGCAGAATTTCACGGCGATATTTCCCAGTGCGTACCGGAATTTGTGGCAAGACTTGTATATGAAAAATTTGGACATGAATATAAGCAGCAGCCCCTGGCAGAACGCTTATAAAGGAGAAAAGCATGAGCAGCAGAATCGAACAATTAATTGACGAAATCGAAGAATATATCGACAGCTGTAAGTACCAGCCCCTTTCCAACAGCAAAATTATTGTGAATAAGGAAGAACTGGAAGAACTGCTTCGAGAGCTTCGGATGAAGACTCCTGATGAAATCAAGCGCTATCAGAAAATTATCAATAACAAGGAAGCCATTCTCAATGATGCCCGTGAAAAGGCGGAGGCCCTGATCAACGAGGCTACCGTACATACCAGCGAACTGATAAATGAACATGAAATCATGCAGCAGGCATATGCACAGGCCAACGAAATCGTCAACCTTGCAACCCTGCAGGCGCAGGAAATCCTAGATAATGCCACAGTGGAGGCCAACAGTGTGAAAGCTTCCGCAATCCAGTATACGGACGACATCCTTGCCAATCTGGAAAGCATCATCGGCCACGGCATTGACATTGCCACCGATCATTACGGCCAGCTCATCAATGATCTGAACAGCTGCCTGAATATTGTACAGTCCAACCGCATGGAGCTGCGCCCGGATGAAGAGGATGATACCTCTTCCTTGCCCAACCTTTCCGCAGCGGAGGATGGCGGAGACAACAGCAATCTGAATCTGGATATTCTGTAATTACGGCAATCCGGGGCAGACTGCCACAAAAATAATTCAACCTTCGGGCTGTGTTTCATCACCTGGAACACAGCCTTGTTTTATACCGGAGTAACGCGGAAGAGAGATACATTTATTTTTTTAGCAAAAGCGTGCCAAAGCACGTACATTGGAGCCAGGCTGAAACAGGATACCTCAACCTTCCCGAATTTAAAGCGTGCCCGGCACGCAGATTGGAGTACATATGAAAAAAAGAACAGCAGCTGCAGTATTTCTTCTGGCTGCCTGTGTGCTGGCATTCATTCCGAAAACACAGGCGCAGGCAAAGGAACCGGTCATCGTGGTAATTGATCCCGGTCACGGCGGGGATCAGAACCGGGGAGGAGAAGTCCTTCCGCAATACGTGGAAAAGAATCTGACACTCCAGGTGGCACAGTCCATGAAACAGACACTGGAACAGTTTGAAGGTGTCCAGGTCTACCTTACCAGGACTAACGACCAGGAGCTTTCCCTGGAACAGCGGGCTCAGATTGCAAAAGCCTGCAATGCTGATTTTTTGTTTTCCCTTCATTTTAATATGTCAGGAGAGCATAATCTGTACGGAACGGAGGTCTGGACCTCCGCCTTTGGTAAATATTTTTCGGCGGGCCAGACCTTCGGCCGCCTGCAGCTGGCTGAGATGTCCCAATATGGACTCTATGCCAAAGGGGTAAAGACGCGGCTCAACAGCCGCGGAACCGACTATTACGGCGTTATCCGCGCGTCCAGGGCACTGGATCTTCCCTGTGTCATCATCGAGCACTGCTATATGGATCATGCCATTGACAGCCCCCAGATTAACACACCACAGAAGCTGGCGGCCTTTGGCGTAAGCGATGCGATCGCCGTGGCTAAATACTTCCGTTTGAAATCTCCGGCGCTGGGGCTGGATTATACCGGGTTCCAATATCCGGTGATATCAGCTCCTTCAGGAACCGCGGCTCCTGATACCACGCCTCCGGAAAATGTGGTTATGACCGTCAACAACGCCGACCTGGCCACTGGAAAGGTTGATATTACCCTGACCGCTTCCGATCCCCAGTCAGGCCTTTTATACTACAGCTACACCCTGGATGGCGGAATAACCTGGTCCACCCTGTACCCCTGCGCAGGCACCAACACCATTCAGTTCTCCATCACGGTGCCCGCCAACACCACTCCCATTCTCCAGTGCCGCGTCTACAACGGCTATGACATCAAAGCCGAAAGCAATATCGCCATCCCTGGAACCTTTGCAACACGCTGAGCGAAAAGCTGCCGGAAACGGCAGCTTTTCTTAATGGCGCTATCTGAATATGGACACAGGGTAGGGAAATTTCCATCAGCTAACCGGCAAACACCCACAAATAAAAACCAAAGGCGGCCACGGTCTGAACGACCTTATGAGCCACATAATTTCCCAGCGATAGATCCGTTTCCCGAATCATACTGTAGGTCTGTGCAATACAGGACAGCCCGCCGAAGGGCAGAAGCACGTATCCCCAGAAAGCCATGGAACGGGGAAGGCGTGACAGCCCGCTGGTGATTTCCAGGACACAGCCCAGCAGTGTTTCCAGCTTCGTCAGCCTGCTGGGAAGCAGGATATCTGGAATCAGATTCAGAAGATTGAACAGAATCATATATCCCCCCAAAGAGGCGATGGAGCATAGGGCAGACACGATGGAATTCTGTGTTTCCTCCAGCAAAGACGGAGCCCTGGCGACTGCCGGAGATGCCGGGGAAATGGAGGCTGCATGAAGCCCGTTTTTTTCTCCCGAAGGCCTTGCCCTGCCGGATGGGGCTGAGGAGGGCAGGAATGCCCGCATGGGAATATCCCTGTAGAGCGTATAGCGCAGAACCAGCCCGTAAAGGAAGGGAAGCAGATACATGCCTGCCAGAAAGATTAGCGGACGTTCCACCGGAAACAGGTGCAGGACAAAGCCTGTAAAATAAACAGGACCGATATTATTGCAGAAGGCCAGCATCAGTTCTGCCTCCCTGCGGGAAAGCTTTCCCCGCTGATAGCTTTCCGCCGTCACCCGCGCCCCCATGGGAAATCCGCACAGAAAACCGATAACCAGACAGTACAGACAGGAATCCGACAGCCTGAACAGCGGTTTGAGCACGGGAGAGAAGAGATGGGCAAAGCTGTCTGAAAGATTCATGCGGATAAGTATCCCGGACAGAATCATAAAGGGAAGAAGCGTGGGAATCATTTTCTGGAACCACAGATTCAGCCCTGTGAGGGAAAGGATCAGCGCTTTGTCACTTTCCAGAAGCATGGCTGTCGTCAGAAAAGCGAACAGGCAGAGAAACGATACTTTTTTCAAATACGCCGCCCGCTCCTGCCGTTTTGCTGCAAAGCGGGGCTGCTGTTTAAAGAAAAACATTCTTAAGTCCTCCTTCCAACGCCTGCAGTCCCGACTTGTAAGAATGCAGGGAATCATGTATACTTTACGTAGCTGTCCGGCAGTCCGGGGATTTGCGTCTGCTTAAAGAAATCGATACATGAAAACGATGCAGGAACGCCGGACCGCTGCATTCAATCCCATTAATAAAAGCTATGTTCTCCTGGCGCCCGGAATGACAGAATTATTGAATTACAGCGATAACTGTAACAGTAAAAATGTGAACGTCGTTATTTCAAAGCCGCCGGACAACTGCCGCTTAAGAAAGGAAATACAAATGCTTCGACTGGATAAATATTTATGTGATATGAAAGCCGGTACAAGAAGCCAGGTAAAGGCGCTTATCCGAAAAGGGCAGGTTACGGTAAACGGCCTCCCTGTCAAAAGTCCGGAAATGAAAATAGAGGAAAATTCCGATCAGGTCTGTGTAAACGGAAAAAGTATTTCCTATGCCAGACATGTTTACTTCATGTTGAACAAGCCTGCAGGCTGCGTATCCGCCACGCAGGACAACCATGACAAAACAGTGCTTCAGCTGATGCGGGAGCAAAAGGGAGCTTTTGATGACGCCCTGCTGCAAAGGGAGCTTTTCCCCGTGGGCCGGCTGGATAAGGACACGGAGGGGCTTCTCCTTATTACGGATGATGGAGAACTGGCCCATCGGTTGCTTTCCCCGGCGGCGCATGTGGAGAAAACCTACTATGTGGAAATTGACGGCCCGCTCACCGATGCGCAGCAAAGCAGCCTGCAGGAGGGCGTGGATATCGGTGAAAAAAGCCTGACCCGTCCCGCCATACTGAAAGAAATGCCGGGGCTGTCTTTTCACCATGCCGATGCCGCATCCGCGTGGCAGCTGACAATTACGGAAGGAAAATTCCACCAGGTAAAACGTATGATGCAGGCGGTGGGGAGAAATGTGGTTTATCTGAAACGGCTCCGTATGGGAACGCTGCTGCTGGATGAAACGCTGGCCCCGGGCGCTTTCAGGCCTCTGACTGCTAAGGAGCTTTCGGGCCTGCAGTAAGAAAAGGGGAAAAATAATGATGATGAATGGAATAGAAGCGGTGATTTTTGATTTGGACGGTTCGCTTGTGGACTCCATGTGGATATGGAAGGATATTGATATCGATTATCTGGGACGCTTCGGCCTGGAACCTCCGCCGGATCTTTCCCGGGAAATTGAGGGGAAGAGTTTTTCGGAAACAGCTGCTTACTTTAAGGAGCGTTTCAGCCTGCCGGACTCTGTGGAGCAGATTAAGGCGGACTGGAACCGGATGGCCTGGGACAAATATATGAATGAGGTACCTTTAAAGGACGGTGTCGGCGAATACCTGGACTGGTGCTTAAGAAAAAATATCAGGCTGGGAATTGCCAGCAGCAATTCCCGGGAGCTTGTAAACAGCATAGCCCGGGTACATGGACTGGAACATGTATTTCAATGTATTATGACAAGCTGCGATGTGGGCAGAGGAAAGCCGGCCCCTGATATTTATCTGGCGGTCGCCGGACAACTGGGCATACCGCCCCGGGCCTGCCTTGTCTTTGAAGATATCATTCCCGGAATTTTAGCCGGCAAGGCCGCCGGAATGAAGGTCTGCGCTGTAGAGGATGCCTATTCTCTGGATCAGGCGGAAGAAAAAAAGGCGCTTGCCGATTATTATATCAGTCATTTTTCGGAAGTTTTACAGGGGTGAAAGCGTATGCTTTCATCCATCAAATACCTTCGCGGCAGTCGCCAAATATCCATGCAGGCGATACCTGGCCCGTTGCCCGCGGAAATAAATTGTGCGCTATGGCGCAAGGATAGGAGCAAAAATGTCAGTTACCGGATTTTTACCGATTACAAAAAAAGAGATGGAAGAGAGAGGCATTACACAGCCGGATTTCGTCTATGTCATAGGCGACGCCTATGTGGATCACCCTTCCTTCGGACATGCCATTATCAGCCGCATCCTGGAAGCCCACGGCTACAGTGTGTGCATCATATCCCAACCGGACTGGAAGGATGAAAAAAGCATTGCCGTTTTTGGATGCCCAAGGCTGGGCTTTCTTGTTTCCGCCGGAAATATGGATTCCATGGTGAATCATTATTTTGTATCCAGAAAACACAGGCCGAACGATGCTTATACGCCGGGGGGAGAGGCCGGAAAGCGTCCGGATCATGCCACGGTGGTGTACTGTAACCTGATCCGCCGCGTTTACCGCACGGTTCCCATCATTATCGGCGGCATAGAAGCCAGTCTGCGCAGAATGGCGCATTATGATTACTGGAGCGATTCCTTCAAGCGTTCCATTCTTCTGGACAGTCAGGCGGATCTGATTTCCTATGGCATGGGGGAAAAGTCTATCGTGGAAATTGCAGATGCCTTAAACAGCGGAATCGAGGTAAAGGATATTACCTTTATTCCGGGCACTGTTTATAAGACGAAGGACATTTCAGGAATTTATGACGGAATCCTGCTGCCGTCCTATGAAGAGATGAAAGCGGATAAGAAAAAATATGCCGACAGCTTTATGATTCAGTATACCAATACGGATCCCTTCAACGGAAAAGCCCTCCTGGAAGGCTATCCGAGCGGTCAGTATGTGGTACAGAACCCGCCCCAGGAGCCGCTTTCCATAGAAGAGATGGATGATGTTTACGCGCTGCCCTATATGCGTACCTACCATCCTTCCTATGAGGAAAAAGGCGGCGTCCCCGCCATCAGTGAAATCAAATTTTCCCTGATCAGCAACAGGGGCTGCTTCGGCGGCTGCAATTTCTGTGCGCTGACCTTCCATCAGGGACGCACTGTGCAGGTCAGGAGCCATGAGTCCATCCTGGAAGAAGCGGAACTGATTACCAAGGATAAGGACTTTAAGGGATATATCCACGATGTGGGCGGCCCCACCGCTAATTTCCGGGCGCCCTCCTGCGAAAAACAGCTGGTTCACGGCGTCTGCAAGGATCGTCAGTGCCTGTTCCCCAGGCCCTGCCCCAACCTGAAAGCCGATCACCAGGACTATCTGGAGCTTCTGCGCCGCCTGCGCAGTCTGCCCGGCGTCAAGAAGGTCTTCATCCGTTCCGGCATCCGGTTCGACTATCTGCTGGCGGATAAGGATGATACTTTTTTCCGGGAGCTGGTTCTCCATCATATCAGCGGCCAGCTGAAGGTGGCGCCGGAGCATATTTCCGACGCCGTACTCTGCCGTATGGGAAAACCGGAAAATGCGGTATACGAGCGCTTCCGGAAAAAATATAAGAAGCTCAATGAAGAACTGGGAATGAATCAGTATCTGGTGCCATATCTCATGTCCTCCCACCCAGGCTCCACCCTGAAGGAAGCAGTGGAGCTGGCCGAATATCTTCGCGACCTTGGCTACATGCCGGAGCAGGTGCAGGATTTTTATCCTACACCCTCCACGGTATCCACGGTTATGTATTATACGGAAATCGATCCCAGGGACGGAAAGTCCGTATATGTATGCAAAAATCCTCATGAAAAGGCGATGCAGCGCGCCCTGATCCAATACAGGAACCCCAAAAATTACGATCTGGTATGCGAAGCGCTCACAAAAGCCGGTCGGACGGATTTGATAGGCTTTGATAAAAAATGCCTGATACGCCCCCGCAGGCAGAGCGCCGGCAATGCCAAAGGCGCCGGGAAAGATATTGATATTTCCTACGGCAGGAAAAACCTGAAATCCCCGGCTTCCGGGGCAAAAACGGGACAAAAGCCTGCAAAAAAGAAAACCATCCGGAATGTCCACCGGAAAAAGTAGAGGTATCCCATGGTCAACCGTTTGTTCGGAATATGCTACCAGCTGATGCAGCGGGATAAAATTCCTGCAAAGGAGCTGGCTGAAAGATATGAGGTGTCGGTACGCACCATCTACCGTGATGTGGAAATACTCAGTATGGCCGGCGTCCCCATTTATGCCAGCAAGGGCAGAAGCGGCGGTATCTCACTGCTGGATCACAGCCTTATTGATAAAATGTTCATCACGCCGGAAGAAAAAAAGCAGATCCTGGCCGCGCTGGAAAGCCTGCAGGAGGTGGAGCCTTCCGAAAGCTCACAGCTGCTGCGGAAACTGGGTGATTTTTTCCAGACGCCCGCTGCCGCCTGGGTTTCCGTGGACTTTTCCGACTGGAGCGGGAGAAGGCAGGAGCTGTTTAATCTTCTGAAAAATGCCATCCTCGAATCCCGGGTTATTTCTTTTGATTATTATACAAGCGACGGGCGGGTGGAACGGCGCGTTGTGGAGCCGGTCCAGCTGTGGTTTAAAAGCCGTGCCTGGTACCTGCGCGCCTGGTGCCGCGGCAGACAGGCCATGCGCACCTTCAAAATCCTGCGCATTAAGCGTCCGGAATGCCTGGATGAGTATTTCTTTCCCCGAAACATGCCTGTGGCGGAAGAGTCGGACACTGTCCAAAATGCGGCGCCTGAAAATCCGGCGACAGACATCAGGCTGGAGATCGATGCATCCCAGACGTACCGGATATACGACTTCTTTGAAGAGGAAGAAATCTCTGTTATGGATAACGGTAATTTCCTTGTGAACACCTCCTATGTGGCGGATGACTGGGTATACAGCCTGATTATTTCCCTGTGCCCTCATGTGCGGATAATCGAGCCTTTGTGGCTGAAGGAAAAAATAGCGGATATGCTGCAAAAGTCTCTTGAAAATATCTGAGGCGAAAATCTTTCAAGGTGAATATCTGAAGAAAATATGACATACTGTTGTCAGCTTTTCCATGTTACAATTAAAGGAAAAGGGAGGATGAACTATGCTGGAAATTCCTGAAAGCCATGTAATTGCCGGACAGCTCAATGAAACAATCCGGGGGAAGACCATCTCCTTCGTTGAGGCCGGCCATACCCCTCATTCCTTTACCTGGTATTCCGAAAAACCGGAGCTTTATGACGACCTGCTCTCCGGAAAGAAAATCGGATGCAGCCGGGCAGTGGGAGGAATGGTGGAAATAGAAGCACAGGACTGCAGGCTGCTGATACAGGACGGCGCTTCGCCCCGTTTTTACGAAGAAGGGAAAGCCCCTTCGAAGCATCAGCTGTTTGTGGAATTTGACGATGGTACGGCGCTTGCCTGCTCGGTGCAGATGTACGGAGGCATCTGGGCTTTTCATGAAGGGGAAAACAACAATCCTTATTACCTCACTGCATTGGAAAAACCGTCTCCCTTATCAGAGGCCTTCGATTTTCCTTATTTTCTTTCCCTTCGTGATGAAGACAGCGGCAGGCTTTCCGCGAAGGCCTTTCTTGCCACCAAACAGCGCATTCCGGGCCTGGGAAACGGAACGCTGCAGGACATCCTTTTTACCTGCGGCATCCATCCGAAGCGGAAGATGGAGGAAGTATCCGGGACAGAATACCGCAGTATGTATGATGCGGTAAAGAATGTACTGGCCGAAATGGCTGCGAAAGGCGGCCGGGATACGGAAAAGGATCTGTTTGCAAGACCCGGAGGCTATACCACCATCCTGAGTAAGAAAACACTCTGGACTCCCTGTCCTCGCTGCGGCTATGAGCTGCGCAAGGGAACTTATCTGGGCGGAACCATATATTACTGCGAACACTGTCAGTCATAGTCCGGTCACGAAGCCATCCCGTACGGCGGTACGGACCTGCGTTGCTGCAATACCGAAAAACAAACTGCTGCCGTGCACAGCAGGCTGGTATAAGTAAATATTATTTTTGTTGAAACCTCCCGCAGACATGCTACAATGATAGTATGGCTGCGGAAGGTTTTTGCCGTACAGGGCGGTTACTGAAAAGAATGACCGCGAATGTTCCCCGCAGATGTATAATCACCGTATCCTTTGGTACAGACTATAATATCTTCCGGAAACCGCAGAAAATGTATCTGCGGGCCGTTTTGTCATAGATGGGCTGTTCTGAGAAAGAGGCCTGAGAAAGAAGGGGTATTTATGCTGTACCGGACAGGATGTATTTTAACTGGTTATTTGTGCGGATGTTTTCTTACGGCGGAGGCGGTATCCAGACATGCCGCAGGAAAAAGCGCCTCCCGGCTTGGAACCGGGAACCCGGGAATGGCCAATATCATGGCCCAGCTGGGATTCAAATGGGGGCTGCTTGTTCTTGCAGGCGATCTGCTTAAGACGCTGTTTCCCTGCATGCTCTGCCGTTTTCTTCTGTTTCCCCGGCTCGGCAGGAATGCTGTTCTCTATGCGGGCATCGGTGTGGCAGCAGGGCATAATTTTCCTTTCTGGAACCGTTTCCGCGGCGGGAAGGGCGTTGCCGTAACCTGCATGACACTGTTTATATTTTCACCGGGCTTCGGCCTTCTATCCTGCGTTTTAGGAGGATGCCTTGTCCTCTTGAGTAAATCACTGACACTGGGAGCGCTGGCTATCCCCCTATTATTTTTATTGCCGGCATTTACCGTTTATGGCAGTGAGGCGGGCGTCCTTTCCTGCATTCTGGCTGCCATGATGCTTCAGAAACATTTTCTGCCGTTCCTGGATTATCTGCACGGAAATGGAACAAAAATTGATCTGATCGCCAAAGCGCAGTCAAAGCTGCGGGAAAGGAAGTGACAATGGAGGAGCGAACCCCTGCTGGCTCTAAAAAAGACTGGAAGGCCTTCTTCTGGGATAAGCTGTGCGGCCTGGGCCGGGAACTTAAAAGTCTGTTCGTGTATTTTCCCGCAGCACAGGGCTGTATCTGGCTTTTTACCCTGTTTTTTACCCTTATGCTGGGAGAACTTTTCTCCGAGTCCATCTATGATGTCCTGGAAAAGGCCCTTCCTTTTCTGGTTTTCTATGGGACCGGCTGCTTTTTTGCGGAAGCTGTGTACCAGAAGACGGAAAAGCTGCGGCTTAGGGCGGTCCTGTATATCCTGTCCGTGATTCCCGCATTTCTGTTGACATGGCTGTTATACCTGGAACCGGACTCCTTTTTCCTGGGGCAGGATGCCCTCACTATCAGCTTTTATCTTCCCAGATATATTGTGGGCTATGAAGTGATTGTTATTTCCATAGCCGTTTATCTGTGTTTTTTAAAGACCAGATTGTCGCTTGAAAAATATCTTGGCCGTATTTTTGCCGCAGTTGTGCGCATCAGCATTATCTATTTTATTCTGATGATAGGCGCAAGCATGGTGGTCGGCATATTCATTGAACTTTTTGACGGAGCTTTTTCTCTCTACATTCAGGTACAGTGCCTCCTCCTTGGCCTGTATTATATCCCGGCCCTGCTTCGCAGCGTGCTTCCGGATGAAAAAGAGGACAGCCGTTTTGCGGAGGTACTGATCAAATATATTCTCAGCGGGCTTGTTATCAGTGCATTTGCAGTTATTTATGCCTATGTGCTGAAAATCCTTCTTTTCCGGGATATGCCATCCAATGCGGTATTCCGTATCCTTACAGGTCTGTTCGCCGCAGGGCTTCCTGTATGGACGATGAACTCCTGCTATTCACAGAAAAATCCTCTCCTGAAGCTTACCCGGCTGCTCCCTTATCTGTTTTCACCGCTGCTTCTGTTGCAGGCTTATTCCATCGGCATCCGTATATATGAAAACGGCGTAACGCCCCTCAGATATCTCTGCGTGCTGCTTTTGTTTTTTGAAATCATATATGTCTCAGTATATTATTTCAAAAGACAGGCCGTGTGTCTGCTGATACCGTTGTTTGCCATCTTTACTGCAGCAGCCTGTTTTGTTCCCGGGATCAACATGGCCCGCTTTTCCCTGAACAGCCAGCAAAACGCCCTGCATAAATACATAATGGCAGAAGAATCATCGGCACTTACCCAAAGGCAGATCGACAAAGCTGCCGGAGCCTACTGGTACCTGAGGGAAGAACCAACCGGAAAGGCCTGGCTGCAGTCGCTTCCGGAGGAAGATAAAGCAAAGCTGGAAAATCTGAAATCCGGCAGTCCGATAGAATATGAAGATTTCCGTCATTTTTACTATTCCATCAAAAATACCGCAATTGACATTTCAGGTTATAATACCTGTTATCCCATACAGGTATCGGCCAGAGACAACGCCGAAAATTTCACCGCCTATCAGATCGTCTATGGAGGAAGCAGCTCTGCCATTGTGAACCTTGCCGCCTACCTTAACAATTTCCCGGACGAAAGCGAGGAAACCGCAGGGGCCTATTTTGAGAAGCACCATGAAATACCCATTGATCCCTACCGTAAACTATATTTGGAATACCTGTCATATAATTATGACCGTGTGGGAGAAACCTATACTTATATATCCTTCCACGGTTATCTGCTGGAAAAATAGAAAAGGAGAAAGAAACATGAATATTGCAATTATCACCGGAGCTTCCTCCGGAATCGGAAAAGAATTTGCCCTGCAGCTGGATGCCGGACTCTATACGATAGATGAGTTCTGGCTTATAGCAAGAAGAAAAGACCGTCTGGAGGAGCTTGCCTGTGACCTGGATCACATGGCTAAAACAATCCCCCTTGATCTGACTCAGAAAGCGGATATGGAACATTTGCGGGCCCTTCTGAGAAAAGAACGCCCCGCAGTCCGTATGCTCATAAACTGTTCCGGCTATGGCATCATGGGACAATTCTCCGAAATCGACTCCCGGGAACAGAGTGGCATGATTGACTTAAACTGCCGGGCCCTCACAGAAATCACCCATGCCTGCCTGCCCTATATGAAAAAAAACAGCCGCATCATCCAGCTGGCAAGCAGCGCCGCCTTCTTGCCCCAGCCCGGCTTCGCCGTATATGCAGCCAGCAAATCCTACGTCCTCAGCTTTTCCCGCGCCCTGAGCGAAGAACTTCGAACCAGAAAAATCTACGTCACTGCCGTCTGCCCCGGCCCGGTTCAGACCGAGTTCTTCGACCGCGCTGAAAAATACGCCGCCACCCTTGCTATCAAAAAATATACGATGGTCACCCCGCAGTCCGTGGTCCGCGCTGCTTTAACCGCCTCCGCCAGGAAATGCCCCCTTTCCACATACAGCCCGCTGATAAAAGCCTTTCGTCTTCTTGCCAAGGTAATCCCGCATACCTTGATTTTGAAAGCCATGAGACTGGTTAAGTAGCAAAATGGTGGATGCCTGTAACGGTTATACAAATAAATATTATCGTAAATTATTGCAGACACTATATTCTTATGCTACAATCGTGACAAGCAATGATTTCAACAAATCTTTTTATCTTTTAAGATTCTGCGCCGCTCTGTGAAGGCAATTCAGCCCACAGACCGGTATCTGCACGCAGCTTCGCGTGTGCATGGACGGCATATGTACAGACTTCTGCCTGACGGAGGTTTTCTTTTTTACATGTGTACGGAAATGCATGAACTCCTTGCTGACAAAAGAATAAGCAGGGAGGACAAAGCGGCTGCCAGAAATCTGTGCAACCGCAGAAGGCATGGTTCTCTCTGCAAAAAAAGAAAGAGAGAACCATGCCTATGAATTCTAAGACAACCGGAACGGCTGCCATACAGGCGCTGTCCCAAAACTATCAGTTTAATCTGAGTGATTTTGCTTTATTCTTATCTGTCATGAAGAATAAAACCGCTTATGAAAGTACGCTGAGCATTATTCTGGATGAGCCGGATTTGAAGCTGACAGAGGTAGAGGTGGAGCAGGTAGTGCTCAACAAGAGCGGGAAACGGGCTATCCGGCTGGATGCCTGGGCACGGGATGTATCTGACCGCCGTTTTAATACGGAGATGCAGAATGATACGGAAGCGGACGATGTGAGGCGGAGAGCGAGATTTTATCAGGGCCTGCTTGATACCCCGGTTTTAAAGGCAGGAAAGACGACCCGGTATAAGCACCTGCCGTCAACTGTCATTATTTTTATCACGCAGGAAGACATTTTCGGACGGGACCGGGCAATCTATACCTTTACGGAGCAATGTGAAGAATTTTCAGATCTGCCCCTGGATGACGGCACGAAGAAAATATTTCTTAACATGACCAGTAAAAATGGCCGTCCTGAGCTGATAAGCCTGCTGCAGTATATGAAAAATACCACGATTGATAATCCTGAGGTCAAGGTAAAGGATGAACGGATTATTACGTTGGATGAAATTGTAAATGAAGTGAAGCAATCGGAAGAATGGGAGGCTGTAAAGATGAATATTCTTGAGATTGGTATTGAAAAAGGAAGACAGGATGGATTAAAAATAGGCCGTGCTGAGGGAGAAGCAATAAAATTAGTATCCATGATAAGAAGAAAACTGGAAAAGGGGCTTAGTGTTACTGCAATTTCAGAAGCATTGGAGTTGGAAGATGCTTATGTACAAAAGGTAATCAATTTGATAACAGAGGATTCTTCCAAAAGCGATCTGGAAATAGCCAAGATACTACTCAGATAACTAAACTGTCACACTATATATTTTTCTATGACAGATTCTTTTCAAAAGTAATTAACAACAGGGCAATCGTTTGTTAATATTTATCCAATAACATAAGAAAAGCGATGACGGAAAAGAGTAGTTTATTCAGAAACATCCAGAGAGAACAGCATTTGGTGAAAGCTGTTTATGTGTAAGATAGACGAAAACCATTCCAGAGCTGTAATGCTGAAGTGATGTAAGTGTTACCGTATGCCTACGTTAAAGGATAGGATTTATTGGAATCTGAAGTGAAAAGTTAAGGTGGAACCGTGTTAAATGCACCCTTAAGACTATTTTTTATGGTCTTATGGGTGCTTTTCTTATGTTGTTCAATACTGATAACCGGCTGTCGGCCGCAAAAAAGAAAGGAGCAACAAGAGTATGAAGGTTCTGCAAAAAAATGGTGAAATGGCAGAAATGAGTTTTGAGGAACAGGAGGGGAGGAAAGCGTTCTGGCACACGAGCGCCCATGTACTGGCGCAGGCAGTAAAGCATCTTTATCCGGATACGAAATGTGCCATTGGTCCTGCAATTGAAAATGGATTTTATTATGATTTTGAATTGATTGAAGGACTTATTCATAGAAATGAAAAATCCGTAACACTGCATGGGCCTATGAGAGCACGTTATTTTATGCAGGACGATGCCCATATTTTTATGCGGGAAGAACAGGTGATGGAGGAAATCCAGGGCGTTATGAAGCTGATTGATGAGGTTTACCAAAGATTTGGGTTCGCTTATGAAATTGAACTGTCTACGAGACCGGAGAAATCTATTGGAGCGGATGAAGAGTGGGCGCTTGCTACGAAGGCATTGGAGGAAGTTGTAAAAGGTATGAATAAACCATATGCCATCAATGAGGGGGACGGAGCTTTTTACGGTCCTAAATTGGATTTTCACTTAAAGGATTCCATTGGAAAGACATGGCAATGCGGAACGATTCAGCTGGATTTCCAGTTTCAGGTGTTCCGAAACGAGAAAAAGTGCGTGTAGAGATTGATTCAAGTGCTGAAAAGCTTGGATACAAAATCCGGCAGGCGCGCATGGAAAAGGTTCCATATATTGTAATTGTAGGTGAGAAGGAGACAAATCATAAATCTATATCTGAAAGGCGGAGAGATGCTAAGGAGGCTGCACAGGATTTGGGGGAGATGAGCATTGGTGAGCTGTTAATGAAGATAAAAGGTTTTTAAGTGCCTCCAAATTTCTATATCTCCCCTATTGACAGCCCTGCTTCAACGTGCTAGTATGATAAAAAGTTTTTGGAAATCCCATAAACAGAAAGAGGAAAACAATGAATCGCAGCTTACAGATCTGCGGATGTGAAATCCGCTCCTATATGCATATTTGTTTTTATTACGGACGTATTTGCTTGTAACCGTATGCAGGAATGATTCTTATTCAGAATTTATGTTTCATGCACAGGATACAAGCCGGTAGGTCTTATATGTCTGTGCAGAAGTGACGGAGCTGATTATTGTTACCTATATTTTTTCGCTTCTTTATCCGCATCAGACATATTTTTTGTTTGATGCGGTTTTTTAATGCCGAAAATATACTTACCCGGCTGTTTCCCTCACATTCAAACTTTCCACAGGAGGAAAAATCCATGGCCGACAGAGGCTTCGAATTTTCCTTCAGAAGACCAGGAGGAAAATCCATTGTCCATCAGAGGACTCGCATTTTGCTCCGTATAACAGGAGGATTAAAAATGGTTACTACAAAGTCAGATCCGGTACAGCTGATTCTTGCACAGAAAACGGATGCCCTGCTCATTCACCAGCTGAAAAAAAGCGCATTTATGCCGCTTTATGAAAAATACCATGACGCAGAAACAACCCCTGCGCTGGATCCGCCGGAAAAGGTGGAGCTGCAGCTGGCTCAGGAGGAAACCGATTACTGGCTTATTGCCCTGGAAGGAAAGATTGTAGGCGCTGTGAGGGTGGTGAAAAAGAAGGATGCGCATGTGATTTCCCCTCTTTTTATCATTCCCGAGGAGCAGAACAAGCACGCCGCTTCCCAGGCTCTGACCCAGTTGTTCACCATGTACCCGGAGGTATTCACCTGGAGGCTTGTCACCATAATGGAAGAAGAGAGAAACTGCCATTTTTATGAAAAGCTGGGCTTCTATAGTACTTTCACAGGAAAACCCACAGGCAGCCTCACCCTTACCGGATACGAAAAAAGAATCCTTCAGGAGGAAAGCTGATATGGACGCAGATACCAATACAGACATAAAGCTGAGAAATATGACCTCTATCTACATATCCTGCGGCACAAAAATTCTTCTTCTCTATCGCATCGGCTCCCGTGTGGTGCCGCCTTCCTGGTGCGGAATCGGCGGACACTTTGAGCCGGATGAATTAAACGATCCCCGGACATGTGTCCTGCGGGAGCTGGAGGAGGAAACCGGCCTTACGGAAAAGGATTTGAAAAATATCTCCCTTCGTTATGTAACGTTGAAATTAAAAGACGGAGAAATCAGGCAGAATTATTATTATTTTGCAGAACTGAAAAATCAGATTTTTTCTACATTCCTGCCTGAATGCAGTGAAGGAGTTCTGGAATGGACAGCTTATGAAAACCTGGCCCAACGCAGGATGCCCTATACCGCCGGTTATGTAATACGTCACTATCTGGAAACAGGCCGGCATACTGAAACCCTGTACTGCGGTACAGCGGTGCCGGGCGGCATAAGCTGGGCGGAGCTTACGGATTTCTGATATGCAGCCTTTTTTTACAAACAGCTTGAATTATTTTTAGGAGGTATGCCAATGGAACAGGAAATCACTCTGATTATGCCTGCCGAAGCCATTCAGCCCGATTCTGCTGATTACGATGAATGGGAACATAAAATCCAGGAATATCGCAGAGAATTCCTGGAAAACGGCGATACCATAAATGGCAGCCGCGGACTTCACCATTATGAAAAAATAGCGGGCTGGCTGGAGCAGATAAAGGCCTGTGAAAAAGACAACAACAGCTATATCGGCGTTCCTGTAACCACATTCCTCGCCATCCGCCGTGACAGTTCCGATGATTGGACGATAGTGGGTAACATCGAAATCCGCCACCATCTGAATCCGGCCCTTGAGGAGCTGGGCGGCCATATCGGCTACAGTGTCCGCCCTTCCCAGCGGCGTAAGGGCTATGCGGTTTCCATGCTGCGTCAGGTCCTTTGCTATGCGCGCACGCTCGGATTAAAAAAAGTAATGCTGGACTGCGACAAAAGCAACACAGGCTCCCTGAAAACCATACAAAAATGCGGCGGTGTCCACTCCAAAGACATTCTTTCTGAGTATCAAGGCTGCACTATCGTTAACAGCCAATTCTGGATTTCTTTGCCGTAATGTGTTACACTGTTACAGGAGCATGTCCGAGAACCCAATCCGGCACGCTCCGGCGCTGAATAAAGGGCTTTCAACCGGGAGTACGGCCCGGATCCGGAGACTGCCATTTTTTCATTATGACCACACAGATAAAACCAGACGGAGGATTTCCCGAAATGCATCGAATTAAAAAAGGCCAGTACGGCTATATCAAAAGCCAGAGGAAAATAGAAATTATCAAAACCCTTTCCCTGTTCCTTCTTTCCCTCGCCATATACCTGGGAGGCTACATCACCACGGGAACCAACAAAAACCTGCTCACCATCGTCGCCATATTAGGCTGCCTTCCGGCGAGCAAGTGTGCGGTAAATATGATCATGTTCCTTTGCGCCAGGGGCTGCAGCGAAGAGCTTTATCAAAAGGTGTCCGCCCACACCGGAACGCTCCCCTGCCTTTACGACAACGTCCTTACAAGCTATGAGTCCACTTTTGAGATCCCGCATATGGTATTTTGCGGAAACAATCTGATAGGTATTGCCGTAAATCCCAAATGCAAAACGGCTGCCTGTGAAAAGCACCTGCAGGCCATGTGCGCCCAGAACAGTATCCGGGACGTAAATATCAAGATTTTTCAGGATATTCCCAAATACTTAAACCGGCTGGATCAGCTGCAGGAGCTTTCCGTCGAGGACACCCAGACGGAAGCGGTGCTTTCCCTGGTAAAGGCCATATCCATATAGGGGGCGCGCAATGAGAGAGGTAACGATAGGCGCTAACGAGGCCGGACAACGTTTTGATAAATTTCTGAAAAAATATTTAAAGGAAGCTGGCAGCGGCTTCCTTTATAAAATGCTCCGCAAAAAAAATATTACGCTGAACGGCTCTAAAGCCGATGGCAGCGAAAAGCTGACGGCGGGTGACAGGGTATGCTTCTTTTTGGCAGAGGAAACCCTGGAAAAATTCCGGGGAGCGCCGGGAGAAGTAACGGCGCCGGACAAAACAGCATCCAATTCATTAAAGCCGGACCTTCAAATTCCAGTTATCTTTGAAAACGAGCATATCCTTCTGGTGAATAAACCTGCCGGACTGCTTACGCAGAAAGCGGAGGCACAGGATTATTCCCTGAACGAATGGCTGACGGATTACCTGCTTTCCCGGGGAAAAATCACTGCGGATCAGCTGCGGACCTTCCGGCCTTCCGTATGCAACCGGCTGGACCGGAATACAAGCGGCCTGGTCATCTGCGGCAAAACCCTGGCAGGCAGCCAGAAGATGAGTGAACTGCTGCGGGAACGCACCGTCCATAAATACTACCGGCTTTTTGCGGCAGGCAGAATGGAGCTGGAGGGCGTGACGCAGGCCTGGCTTATCAAGGATGAAAAGAACAACCAGGTGCGGATTCTTTCCGCCGAGCCTAAAGGGAATAAGGCTGCCGCCCATATCGTGACAGGCTGCCGTCCCCTTACCTTTTATCCGGAGTATACCTACGCTGAGGTGGAGCTGTTTACGGGAAAATCCCATCAGATACGCGCCCATCTGGCCGCGCTGGGCCATCCCCTTATCGGTGATGCCAAATACGGAAATAAAGCCTGTAATGACAGATACCGCAGACTGGGAATCCATTCCCAGATGCTACACGCCTTCCGCGTGGAATTTCCCGTAATGGACGGCTGTTTTGCCGATCTTTCCGGGAAATCCTTTACGGCGCCGGAACCGGAAGCCTTTCTGCGGCTGAAAACACAATAACAGGGAGGAGAGCAATGGCAACATGGAATTCAAGAGGGCTGCGGGGGTCCACACTGGAAGACCTGATCAACCGCACCAATGAAAAATACCAGGAAAACGGACTGGCTCTCATCCAGAAAATCCCCACGCCGATCACCCCTATCCGAATCGATAAGGATGAACGCCATATCACCCTGGCTTATTTTGACCAGAAAAGTACCGTTGACTATATCGGCGCGGTACAGGGCCTGCCGGTGTGCTTTGATGCCAAGGAATGCGCTGCGGATACCTTTGCCCTGGCCAACATCCATGAGCATCAGGTGAATTTTATGGAAAATTTTGAAAAACAGGGAGGAGTCGCTTTTTTTCTCCTGTTTTTTTCCCATAAAAATCAGTTCTATTATCTTCCTTATGCTCATCTGCGCTATTTTTGGGACAGGGCAAAAGAGGGGGGACGCAAGAGCTTCCGGTATGATGAATTAAATCCGGAATATTTCCTCCCGAAAAAACAGGGGATACTGGTTCCTTATCTGGACATGATCCAGAAGGATCTGGATACAAGAGAAGAATAGCCGGTAAAAGGAGGCGCTTATGAGAAGCCAGGTTACAACGCTTTGCTATATTGAACGGGAGGACAGCTATCTGATGCTGCACCGTGTCAAAAAGAAAAACGATCTCAATGAAAATAAATGGGTGGGCATCGGCGGACATGCGGAAGAGGGGGAGAGTCCGGAGGACTGCCTGCTTCGGGAGGCCATGGAGGAAACGGGGCTTCTTCTTACTTCCTACCGGTTCCGGGGGCTGGTCACTTTTGTGTCGGATAAATGGGGGACGGAGTACATGTGTCTCTATACGGCAGATGGTTTCGAAGGGGAACTGACGGATTGTGATGAGGGCTGTCTGGAATGGGTCCCAAAATCAGAAATTCCCAACCTGAATCTTTGGACGGGAGATCTGATTTTTTTCCGGCTGCTGGAAGAAAACGCTCCGTTTTTTTCTCTGAAGCTGCGTTATGAGGGAGACAGGCTGGCGGAATGGCAGCTGAACGGCAAAGATATGACCGGCAGCTTACTGCCGGAAGGAAATACTTGACAGCCTGCGGGCTGTTTAGTATAGTATTGATAGTTTGCTTTGCTAATATGCTACTAAATTAGCACGTTAATGTAATGAAGTGAAAAACAAAAGGAGAGAGGTTCAGATGAGTAAACCATTAGTACATACCCCGGAAGGAGTCCGGGACATTTACGGCGAAGAATATTTGAGAAAGCTGCTGGTGGAAGAAAAGCTGCACCATACCCTGCGTTCCTTCGGCTATCAGGATATCCAGACGCCTACCTTTGAATTTTTCGATGTGTTCAGCCGGGAAATCGGCACCACACCATCCCGGGAGCTATATAAATTTTTTGACAAGGAGGGTAATACCCTCGTATTGCGGCCTGATTTTACCCCTTCCATGGCGCGCTGCGCCGCAAAATACTTTATGGATGAAAAGCTTCCCATCCGTTTCTCCTATTTGGGAAATACCTTTACCAATACCTCCAGCCTTCAGGGAAAGCTGAAGGAGGTGACCCAGCTGGGGGCCGAACTCATACAGGAGCCTTCCGTTCAGGCGGACGGTGAAATGATCGCCATGGTGGTGGAAGCCCTGAAGGCCTCCGGGCTGGAGGATTTCCAGGTGAGCATCGGTGAGGTGGAATATTTCAAGGGGATCTGCTCCCAGGCCGGACTGGATGAAGAAACGGAAAATGAGCTGCGCGATTTTATATCCAGCAAGAATTTTTTCGGCGCCCAGGAGCTGTTGGAGCAGAAGGCCGTCCGCAGGGATTACTGTGAGATTTTGCTGAAGGTGAACGATCTGTTCGGTTCTGCGGAAGCGCTGCAGCAGGCCAGGAAGCTTGTGAACAACGAGCGTTCCCTCCAGGCTGTGGAACGGCTGGAGGAGCTGTATCAGGTTCTGCGCGAATACGGTGTGGAGAAGTATGTTTCCTTTGATTTGGGGCTTCTGAGTAAATACCGTTATTATACAGGCGTCATTTTTAAGGCCTATACCTACGGCGTGGGTGACGCGGTTGCCAAGGGCGGCCGTTACAACAGCCTTCTGAAATATTTCGGGAAGGATGCGCCGGCCATCGGTTTTGTCATTGTAGTGGATGATTTGCTGGAGGCGTTGTCCCGTCAGAAGCGTAAGCCTCAGCCTGCCGCTGAAGGTATCCTTATTATATATGAAGAAGGACGCTTCCGGGATGCGCTGGAAAAGGCGGCAGCTCTCCGGGCGGACGGCGTTCCCACGGAACTGATCCCTGCATCCGTGGCCTCCAGAACGGCCCAGGACAGCGCCTTTGCGGACAGAATCAGGATTTATCGGGAAAAGGCCCGGGCGCATATGCAGAAGGCATTTTATTATCTGCCATCGGAAGGCGGATGTGCGGAAGAAATCCTGGACTGATACGGTACCGGGCAGCAAATGAAAGGATGCGGATGAAAATGGACGAGAACAGATATCTTACTTTTGCCCTTGCCAAGGGCAGGCTTGCCAATAAAACGCTGGAGCTTCTGGAAGAGGTGGGCATCACCTGTGAAGAAATGAAGGATAAGTCCTCCAGAAAGCTGATTTTTGTAAATGAAGAACTGAAACTGAAATTTTTCCTCTCAAAAGGGCCTGACGTTCCCACCTATGTGGAATACGGCGCCGCCGATATCGGCGTTGTGGGCAAGGATACCCTGCTGGAGGAGGGCAGACGGGTATATGAAGTGCTGGATTTGGGTTTCGGGAAATGCCGTATGTGCGTCTGCGGGCCGTCAGAAGCCAGGGAGCTTCTCAAACATCACGAAATGATCCGGGTAGCCAGCAAATATCCCAACATTGCCAAGGATTATTTTTATAATAAGAAGCATCAGACCGTGGATATCATCAAGCTGAACGGCTCTGTGGAGCTGGGGCCTATCGTGGGGCTTTCCGATGTTATCGTGGATATCGTGGAAACGGGAAGCACTCTCCGGGAAAACGGCCTGGAGGTGCTGGAAGAGGTCTGTCCTCTGTCCGCCAGAATGATAGTCAATCAGGTGAGCATGCAGATGCAGCCTGAACGGATAAAAAGTCTGATAAAGAAGCTGCGGGAGCAGATGCAGCAATAGCAGCTGTAAAATATCACCGGCCGGCAGAGTGTACATGAGAAAATGTCAGCGGCTGTTCTGACATGTACAGCTGCCTGGTATCATATTTTCCATCCGGCACATACGGCGCCGGCACATACAGGAGGAAGCATGAGAACATTAAAGCTATCTGAAAATACAAAGCAGAACCTGCTGAATGATCTGCTGAAAAGAAGCCCCAACAATTATGGTCAGTATGAGGACATTGTGGCCGATATCATTTCCCAGGTACGTACAAAAGGGGATGAGGCTGTCTTTTCCTATACCCGCCAATTTGACCACTGTGAAATTTCGGCTGAAAATCTTCTTGTCACCAGAGAGGAAATCGAAGAGGCCTTTGAATCGGTAGGAAGCGAATTCCTGGAGGTGATGAAACGTTCCGCGGAAAATATCCGCCGGTTCCACGAAAAGCAGCTGCGTTCCAGCTGGTTTGATCCCAGGCCGGACGGCACCATTCTGGGCATGAAGCACCTTCCCATCGCAACTGCAGGCGTATATGTGCCGGGCGGAAAGGCTGCGTATCCCTCCAGCGTCCTGATGAATGTAATACCTGCCAGGGTGGCGGGCGTGGAACGCATTATTATGACAACGCCCCCCGGCGCCGATGGAAAGGTAAATCCCGGTACACTGGCGGCGGCAGCTGTGGCAGGCGTCAATGAAATCTACAAGGTGGGCGGCGCGCAGGCCATTGCCGCCATGGCCTTCGGAACCGAAAGCATCCCCAAGGTGGATAAAATTACCGGCCCCGGCAATATTTTTGTCGCTCTTGCCAAAAAAGCCTGCTTCGGCTATGTGAGCATTGACTCCATTGCAGGTCCCAGTGAAATTCTGGTCATCGCCGACGAAACGGCCAATCCCCGTTATGTGGCGGCGGATCTTCTTTCCCAGGCGGAACATGATGAGCTGGCAAGCGCCATCCTCATCACCACAAGTGAAGAACTGGCGGAAAAGGTATCGGAAGAAATTGACGGTTTCCTTACTACGTTAAGCCGCAGGGAAACCATTCAAAAATCACTGGATAATTACGGATATATCCTGATTGCTCAGGATTTGGACGAGGCGGTGGAAACCGCCAACGAAATTGCCTCCGAGCATCTGGAAATCCTGACAAAGGATCCTTTTTCCGTTATGACAAAGATCAGGAATGCCGGCGCTATTTTCCTTGGGGAATACTCCAGCGAGCCGCTGGGTGATTACTTCGCCGGCCCCAACCATGTGCTTCCCACCAACGGAACCGCCAAATTTTTCTCACCCTTAAATGTGGATGATTTTATGAAAAAGACAAGCATCATTTCCTATTCGCGGGACGCTCTGGAAAAAGCCCATAAGGATATCGAGCTTTTTGCCGAACGGGAAGGCTTGACTGCACATGCAAATTCGATTAAAGTTAGATTTGAATAATTATTTTTTCAGGAGGATTGGTCATGGGACAGGACGCGGAAGGAGTACGCCGGGCACAGCGGTGCGCATGCATGAAAAGAACCACCAGAGAAACAGATATCACTCTGACGTTGAATCTGGACGGAAGCGGAAAAAGCGATATTCATACGGGCATCGGTTTTTTCGATCATATGCTGGAGGGTTTTGCGAAGCATGGTTTTTTTGACTTGACCGTCCAGGTCAACGGTGATCTGCACGTGGACGGCCATCATACTGTGGAAGATACCGGGATCGTCCTGGGCCAGGCCATTGCCCAGGCTGCAGGAGACAAGGCCGGTATACGCCGTTATGGTTTTTTCATGCTTCCCATGGATGATGCGCTTGCTTTAAGCGCCGTGGATCTTTGTGGAAGACCCTGGCTGGAATTCGACTGCAGCTTTCCCACGCCTGTGATAGGCACGCTGGACAGCCAGCTGCTCCGGGAGTTTTTCTATGCAGTATCCTATAGCGCCGTCATGAACCTCCACCTGAAAATGCTGTCCGGGCAGAACAGCCATCATATGGCGGAGGCCATGTTCAAGGCATTTGCCAAGGCGCTTGATATGGCTACAGGATACGATGAACGCATTGACGGCGTCCTGAGCACCAAGGGAAGCCTGTAAGCGGAAGCGGAAGGAATTTCCGGCATAATTCCGGGATTCCTTCCGCCGTGCCGGAAGAACTGTGCGGATAGTATTACGGAAAAAGCAAACGAAAGAGCAGGAGAGCCAATGAACTCAAAAAAATTTTTGCCATGTATTTATTTGTATCAGAAGAGAGCGGTAAGCGGTCTTGATGATTTGCATGAGGTCAGCATTGATCCGGTAGCTTTGGCAGAGAGCTACAGTGACAACAAATGCGACGGCATCATCGTATTCGACCTTTCCTCCACTGACAGGGAGCATGAGGAAGCCATAGACATCATAAAAGAAATATGTGCCACCGTGGCCGTTCCCGTAATCGGCGCCGGTGCGATCCACCGCATGGAAGACGTGAAAAAACTACTCTATGCCGGATGCCGCCAGGCGGTGCTTGATTATACGGAAGAAGATAATATCGCAGTCACCCGTGAGGTCTCCCTGAAATTCGGCGCGGATAAGCTGCTTGCGATGACAGACAGCAGTAAGGTGATCAGGGAGCAGTGCGCTCTGATCAACCAATATATCAGCAGCGTTCTCGTCCGGGAGCCGGCCATCCTGAAGGAAACGGCCGAAATCAGCCCTGTTCCTGTCATTACAACGCTTCCTGAGATCTCCCTGGAAAAAATCATTGAAATCCTGAAAATGGAAAATGTGGACGGCATCGCAGGGAAGCTTGTGAATGATAACTATAAAGAAATCGAAGCGCTGAAAAAGCTCTGCCGAGATAACGGCATAGAGGTTTCCGAAATTACCGCCGCCTATCAGTGGTCTGATTTCAAACTGAATTCCGATGGCATGATTCCCGTAATTGTACAGGACTACAAAACTGACGCGGTTCTCATGCAGGCATATATGAACGAAGAAGCCTATCTGGCGACCATACATACAGGTAAAATGACCTACTACAGCAGAAGCCGTCAGGAGCTTTGGATCAAGGGCGAAACAAGCGGCCACTATCAGTATGTCAAATCCCTTCACGCAGACTGCGACATGGATACCATCCTCGCCCGCGTGGTACAGATTGGGGCTGCCTGCCATACAGGCTCCTACAGCTGCTTTTTCAACGAAATACTCACCCTGGACGACACCGCGGACACTCAGCATAACCCGTTGAAGGTTTTCGAAGATGTCTTTGCCGTTATCAAGGATCGTAAGGAGAATCCCAAGGAGGGTTCTTACACCAATTATCTGTTTGACAAAGGCATTGATAAAATCCTGAAAAAACTGGGAGAAGAGGCCACCGAAATCGTTATTGCCGCCAAAAATCCCAACCCCAATGAGATTAAGTATGAAATCTGCGACTTCCTTTACCATATGATGGTTCTTATGGCTGAAAAAGATGTTACCTGGGAAGAAATTACTGCGGAGCTGGCAAATCGGTAGATCCTTTTTCTTTGATTTTTGCTTTGGAAAAGTAGTTTTGTTCGGAATTGATGGTTAGTTTCTGATTATACAAAAAAGAATAGAAATAAATGCAGTATTCAGGAGACAGGCCGGTAAGTTTAAGGCCTGCCTCTTTTTTAATTGGAAATAAGGTACAGAAAGTTCACCTTTCTATTTAGAACAATATAGTAAAAAATAAGTTTTTATGTTGATAATAGTTATTTTGGAGAATATAATAAGAATATATGTGATATAATTTTGTATTTTTTCTGCTTATATTGCGCTAAAGCGTTTTATATGTGCAGTGAAGAGAATGTTTGCTATATGCAGAAAGCATTGACGCGGGGGATACATGGAAAAAACATATCATTCTCATTATCGGGAAAAAGATCAGCAATATCAGCTCAATGTAAATCATCAGATAAATGTAGCCCGGCTTGCAGAAAACTATTGTCCTTTGCCCGAATTGAAAAAGACGGCTTGGCTGACAGGAATTCATCATGATGATGGAAAATATCCGGAGGAATGGCAGGAATATTTTGAAAAGTCCTTAAAAGAAGAAGGATGCAATGAAGGTAAACTGGACCATTCCACACTTGGCGGTTTGGTGGTAAATCAATATTTGCCAGGAACCTTGCTTGGGGAAATGGTACAGGATGCCATTTATATGCATCATGGTCTGCAGGATTGTGTATCAATTTCTGATGGAAGCATTTTATTGGAAAAAAGGAAACAGAAGTATACTGCGGAAAAGGTAAAGGCTGTATGCAGAGAAGCGGAAGTTCTGCTTGAGGCGTCTGAACTGAAGCTGAACGCGGCGGAAATGGCTGAAATAAGGAAGAAGGCCAGAGCTGATTTAAATGTTTTAGCCAAAGAAGTGCAACTGTTTGCAAAAAATAACAATGGCTTATATGGTAATCGTAATTTTTATCTGGGTATGTTGGAGAGACTGCTGTTTTCATCCCTGATGGATGCTGACTGGAGGGATACGGCGGATTTTATGGAGAACCGTAAAACTGATACAGGAATGAGCCAGGATGAAATTCAGAAGGTTTGGGAGTACGGTATTATTACTTTGGAAAATAAATTAAACGAATTGGATAAGACTTCTGAGATAGCATCCTGTCGGCAGGATATATCTGCACGCTGCCGAAACGCAGCATACGCTTCCGGCAATTTATTCCGTCTTTCCGTCCCCACCGGAGCAGGGAAGACGCTAAGTACTTTGCGTTTTGCATTGCATTGTGCAAAGGCGAATAAAAAAAGACATATTTTCTATGTTGCGCCCTTTAAAAGTATACTGGAACAAAATGCGAGTGTTATCAGAACAAGTCTGGATATGCCGGATATGATATTGGAACATCACAGTGATGTGGTTCAGGAAGAGGTGAAAGGACAGCAACGTTATGAGCGGCTCATAGAAAACTGGGATGAAGTGCCGGTGATAGTGACCACTGCAGTACAGTTTTTTCAGACGCTGTTCAAGGAAAAGAGGAGCAGTATCCGTCGGTTTCACAGTCTGTGTGACAGTGTAATCATTTTTGATGAGGTACAGGCTATGCCTGTTAAGCTACTGCAGCTATTTAATCTGGCGGTTAATTTTCTGACACAGTTCTGCAATACAACGATTGTTCTATGTACGGCAACACAGCCGCTTTTGGACAGGCTTCCTGAAAACAGAATGCTGCCGCCGGTTGATATGGTCAACAGTATTTCAGCATATAAAGAGGTTTTCAGGCGTGTGGAATTTCATGATTGTACGCAAGATTGCGGAAAGGGTTTCAACATTTCACAGGCGGTTGATTTTATTTTGGAAAAATCACGGCAGATGGATCAGGTACTCATGATATGCAATACAAAATCCTGCGCACTTGATATTTACGAGCAGCTGAAGGGGAAAACAGAGGGAGGTTTATACCATTTGAGCACACTGATGTGTGCTGAGCACAGAAGTAATGTTTTGAAAGAAATCAGAGAACGTCTTGACAGGAATGAAAAGGTAATCTGCATCAGTACGCAATTGGTGGAAGCTGGTGTGGACTTTTCTTTTCAATGTGTGATTCGGTCTCTGGCAGGTCTTGATAACCTAATACAGGCAGCGGGAAGATGTAACCGGAACGGAGGGCCGGAAAAAGGGCTGGTCTGTCTTATCAAAATGTCTGAGGAAGCGGAAAGAATCTCCTCTCTTAAGGATATCAGAACGGCACAAGAAGCTATGTTGTGTACGCTTCAGGCATACCGTAAAAGTCCGGAAAGTTTTAGAGAAAGGTTGGATTCAGAGGAAGCGGTTACATTGTATTTCAAATATTATTTGATGGAACGCAAAGATGAAACCTCTTATCCGGTACTGAAGGAATGGGGAAGGAGCAGCCTGGTAGAGCTACTGTCCGATAATAAAATTTTTGCTGCCGAGAAAAAAGAAATCAGGCTGAAGCAGGCGTTCCTGAGCGCAGGACAGATTTTTACTGTAATTGATGATAAGGGTTTGAAAAATATTCTAGTCCCTTATAGGGAAGGTAAAGGACTGATTCAGGCTCTTCAGAGCGAGGCAGATCCTGAACAGAAAAGAATTATTTTGCGAAAGCTGCAGCGTTATTCGGTGGGAGTATCAGAAAAAACACTGAAAAATCTGGGGAACGCGGTTTATGGGATTGAAGAAAATCGGGTGCTGGTTTTGGCAGAAGGTTATTATGATGAAAACGTTGGTCTTAAGGAGGAACCATCGGCATTGGATTTTTTGAATTTTTAAGAAGGAGGGAGATAAAAGGTGCAGGCTAAATACAGAAATACGGTGGAATTTCAGGTCAGCGGTGATTATGCATTATTTTCGGATCCGGTTACCAGAGTCGGCGGTGAAAAATTTTCTTATCAGATTCCTACCTATGAAGCTATCAAAGGGATTCTGCAAAGTATATATTGGAAACCGACGATAATTTGGCGTATTGATGAGTTGAGAGTGATGAATCCCATCCAGACGGAGACAAAAGCGATTCGTCCAATCGCGTATAATGGGGGAAATGACCTTTCCTATTATACTTACCTGAAAGATGTGCGTTATCAGGTAAGGGCGCATTTTGTCTGGAATGAGAACCGCCCTGAACTGGAAGGGGACAGAGATGAAAATAAACATCATAATATTGCCAAACGGATGATTCAAAGAGGCGGACGGAGAGATATCTTCCTGGGGACCAGAGAATGTCAGGGATATGTGGAACCCTGTGTGTTTGGGGAAGGAGAAGGTTATTATGATACTCCCTCCAGAGAGGTGGCTTTCGGTTTTATGTATCATGGAATTACATATGCCGATGAAGCCGTGCTGGAGGAGGATAGAGGAAAAATGACTGTTCGGTTTTGGAGGCCGGTCATGAGGAATGGGTATGTGACTTTTTTGGCTCCGGAGGAATGTTCGGATAAACGGATGATTCATGAAATGGGAATAAAGGCCTTTCCGGATAAAAAATTCAGCGGTCTTCAGGAATTTTCGGAAGAAGGTGATGAGGAATGAACTGGATAGCAGAATTATGCGATTTGTATGATAAAAATCAGCATCTGGCTGGCAGGATGGGGGAAGATCATATTGTTTTGCTTCCGCCCTACCATACTACGGTAGCGGCACAAATTACGGTGACGATTGACGGAGACGGCAATTTTCTGCGAGCGGAAACGGTACCGGACGAGGACAAGCTGACTATTATTCCCGTAACTGAAAAATCGGCCAGCAGAACGGCAGGAATTGAGCCTCACCCGCTTTGTGACAATCTGAAATATCTCGCGGCGGATTATAATCAGTTTGTCAAAGGAAAAGACTGCTCTAAAAACCATTTGCTGTACATGGAACATCTGAAGGAATGGGCGGATTCCTCTTACTGCCATTCAAAAGTTAAGGCTGTTTATCAGTATCTGGAAAAAGGTACGTTGATGAAGGATCTTAATAATCAAGGTATCTTTATACAGGATGAATCGGGAAAGATTTCCGAAAAGGCAAAAATACAGATTGTTGCTCAAACGGACGCATTTATACGGTTTCAAATAGATACAGGGGAAGTATTACCGGAAGATGCGCTGATGGATGACAGCGGCAGTTTGTCAGTGAAATGCTGGAAAGACTGTTCTTTACAACAAAATTACATAGAATATTGCAGATCTCAGCAAAAAGAGACAGGACTTTCCTACCTGACAGGCGACTTAACGCAAATTTCCTGGCTGCAGCCCAAGAAGATTCGGAATGAAGGAGATGGAGCGAAGCTGATTTCTGCAAATGATGAATCTAACTATACTTACCGCGGGCGTTTTGCCAATAAAGAAGAGGCTTTTTCCATCGGCTATGAGGATTCCCAAAAGGCTCACAATGCACTTAAATGGCTTCTGCGGAAGCAGGGAACGAATTATGGAAGCCTATACCTTGTGACCTGGGAATCCGATTTAAAAACTGTGGCGGACTGGCAAAGCAGTTCGGATGAGTTATGCATACAGGCAGAAGCATTACCGGACGAAGTCTCCGAAGAGGAAGAAGAATTTTCCGATGAAGTATGGGATGAGGAAGAAGAACAATATAAGGGAACCGGAGAAGCCGGGGCAATGCGTTTCCGACAGGCAATAAAAGGATACCGCAAAAATCTGACTCAGACTTCCAATACCATGATTATGGCCTTTGATGCTGCAACAACAGGTCGTTTGGCTATGGTGGAATGCAGAAGCTATGATTCCTCCCGATATCTGGACAGCCTTCAGAGCTGGTATGAACGTTGCGAATGGAGGCAGCCAAAGAGCAGTAAAGAAAGAGGGCGGTATATTTATTATGGTATGGTAGGGATTAAGGATGCCGCAGAGCTTTTATACGGAACGGAACAAAACGGTTATTTCTCCCTTTCGGGGAAAGAAGAACGTTATAAAGATGTGGTGAAGCGATGGATGCCCTGTATTCTCGATAAAAAAGAGGTTCCGGCAGACATGGTGAGACTTGCTGTACAACGGGCATCTTCGCCGGTTTCATTCGAAAGCCGCTTTCTATGGGAAAGAATTCTGGCACTGGCATGCTCACTTGTAAAACAACAGATTGAAAAAAGGTATGGGGAGGTATATACGATGGCATTGGATAAAAAATGTCGAAAGAGGGAATATTTGTTTGGCCGACTGCTGGCCGTGGCGGACAGAATTGAGTATCGTACTTTTGATAAGGAGGACGGACGGGAAACGAATGCAAAACGTTATATGAGCGCATTCTCTCAGCACCCTTACAGAACGTGGAAGGTTCTGGAGGAAAAGCTGGAACCATATTTTATGCGCTTAAAGGCTCCGGAGCGTCTTGTGTACCAGAGACTGCTGGATGATATCTGTAACCTGTTTGAAATAGAAGACTTTGAAAATGATACGGCACTGAATGGCTTATATTTACTGGGATTTCATAATCAATCCTATGCCCTGAAAGAGAAAAAGAAAGAAGAGGAGGAATAAATAATGAGTGAACTGAAAGGGAAAATTGATTTTGTGGCATTAATATCTGCAACGGAGGCTAATCCGAATGGAGATCCGCTGAATGGGAACCGTCCGAGAGAAAATTTTGATGGGTTTGGGGAAATCTCTGATGTTTGTATCAAGAGAAAAATAAGAAACCGCTGGCAGGATATGGGACAGAAAATTTTTGTACAATCGGATGATCGTTCGGATGATACATATAGCAGTCTGAAGGAACGTGCGGATGGATATACCCCTTTGCAGGAGGAAATCAAGAAAGGGAAAAAGGCTGATCGGGATAAATGTGCACAACTGGCCTGTCAGGAATGGCTGGATGTCCGCAGCTTCGGACAGGTATTCGCTTTTAAAGGCGTAGAAGTATCTCTTGGCGTAAGAGGACCGGTATCCATTCATCAGGCTGTCAGTGTTTCTCCGGTAGATATTGTCAGCATGCAGATTACCAAAAGTGTAAACAGTGAGGCCGGTAAAGAGGGAAAGGCTTCCGATACCATGGGAACAAAGCATAGGATTGAGTTTGGACTTTATGTATTAAAAGGCAGCGTTAACGTGCAGCTGGCGGAAAAAACAGGGTTTTCTGAGGAAGATGCCCAACTGCTGAAAGAAGCGTTGAAGACTTTGTTTGAAAACGATGCATCCTCAGCAAGGCCGGAAGGAAGCATGGAAGTCTGCCGGCTTTACTGGTGGCAGCATGAAGAAAAGATGCCTGCAGTTTCTACCGCAAAGGTACATCGAAGTGTAAAAATTGAGAAGAAAACGGACCATCCAAGATCCTTTGACGATTATGATATTTATTATGAAAATCCTGGTTGTGTAGAACCGGAGGTGTATGATTTTGTATGAGGAAGATGAATTTCTGCAGCTGTCCGGCATACAGCATTTTGCATTCTGCAGGAGACAATGGGCGCTTGCTTATATAGAGCTTCAGTGGTCGGAAAATGTGCGGACTGTGGAAGGAAAACTTCTTCATGAAAAGGCTCATGATGTGATGAGCAGGGAAAAGCGCGGAGACCTGCTCATCTCCCGGGCCATGCCGATCAGCTCCAGAGAGCTTGGTATCAGCGGAGAATGTGATATCGTAGAATTTCATCGGGCGGAAGCTGGCGAGGGAATTTTTCTTCAGGGTCAGGAGGGGGAATGGTCTGTAATACCTGTTGAATATAAAAGGGGTTCACCGAAACCGAATCAGGTTGATATTCTTCAGCTGGCTGCACAGGCAATGTGTCTGGAAGAAATGCTATGCTGCAGTATTCCATATGGATACCTTTATTATGGAGAGATCCGGCACAGGGAAAAAGTCGAACTGACTGAATCAGTGAGAAATGAAGTAAAGTCGATGTTCCAGGAGATGCACCAATATTTTGCAAGGAGATATACACCGAAGGTCAAATGGAGCAAGAGTTGCAATGCCTGTTCCTTACGTGATATTTGTCTGCCTGTGCTTGGAAAAGGAAAGTCAGCCGGAAGTTATGTAGAGGAACATATTGAAGAATAATTGGCTGTATGAAGTTTATGGAATCTGCATGATATTGAATGGTGAAAGGGACCGGGGGAAAAGCTGTGAAGAGATTATTGAATACACTTTATGTGACATCTCATAACCGTTACTTGTCTCTGGACGGGGAAAATATTGTTGTTTTGGAGAAAGAAAAGGAAGTTGGAAGAGTGCCGCTCCATAATCTGGAGGCCATTGTTACTTTTGGCTATACTGGTGCAAGTCCGGCACTCATGGGTGCATGTGCAGAACGAAATATCGGTCTGACTTTCCTTTCCGGGAATGGCAGGTTTATTGCGCGGGTAACAGGAGAAGTATATGGAAATGTGACGCTTCGCAAAGAACAGTATCGAAGAAGTGAGTCAGAAGAAGAAAGTCTGAAAATTGCAAGGAATTGTATTGCCGGAAAGGTCTATAATTCCCGCTGGATTGTGGAGAGGGCAGCGAGAGATTATCCTCTGCGGCTGGATGTCGAGAAGCTGAAGAGTAAATCAGCTTTCCTTGCACAATCCCTTAAAAAGATCCGTACCTGTCCTGATGCGGCTGCGCTCAGGGGATTGGAAGGAGAAGCAGCCTCTGTGTATTTTTCTGTTTTTGATGATATGATTTTGCAGCAGAAGGATACCTTTTCATTTCATGGCCGGAATAAAAGACCTCCGCGGGATGAAGTAAATGCAATGCTGTCTTTTGCCTATACCCTGTTGACGTCTATGTGTGCCAGCGCACTGGAGACAGTAGGGCTTGATCCTTATGTAGGTTTTTTTCATACAGATCGTCCGGGCAGAAAATCGCTGGCGCTGGATATGGTTGAAGAATTCCGCAGTGTGATGGCGGATCGGTTTGTGTTGACTTTAATCAATAAGAAAATTGTAAATGAAAAGGGATTCCAGCGAAAAGAAAGCGGTGCTGTGATTATGGATGAAGAACTGCGGAAAATTTTCCTTTCCTCCTGGCAGTCTAAAAAGCAGGAGATAATCACACACCCATTTTTAGGAGAAAAAGTAGAGTGGGGAATGCTGCCTTATGTTCAGGCAATGCTTTTAGCAAGATATCTGCGAGGGGATTTGGATGAATATCCGCCTTTTTTCTGGAAATAAAAATTTTCGGTATAAAAGGTTGTATCATCTGGGTAAGGTGTTTTGAAAAGTGTTATGCTATCTTGAAACGTTATTTCAAAATAATGTGCTTCTGTATTGCCCTTTTATATCAAAGACATAACAGGCGTAATGTGGCAATAACATTGCATTAAAGGAGCAAAAATGCTGGTATTGATAACATATGATGTGAATACAGAAACTGCAGCAGGTCGAAGCCGTTTGCGAAAAGTTGCAAAGCAATGTACAAATTACGGTCAAAGAGTACAGAATTCTGTTTTTGAATGCAATATGGATGCAGCTAAATGTCGGCAGGTAAAGGCGATTCTGGAAGAAATTATAGATAAGGATAAAGATAGCCTGCGCTTTTACTATCTTGGAGATAATTATAAAAATAAAGTGGAGCATATAGGCGCAAAGCCGGGATTTGATGTAACAGAAACTTTATTTATTTAAATTGTACTGTTCAGTACCGTCTCAGTATATGCCAAAATCCATCCTGAGGAGCCGAATGGATCACTGCCTAACTTCAGAATGGGTTGCTCCACTCCGCTAGCTTTCCAATAAGGCTCAGCGGGAACTCAACTGGTCGTTATTGCATAAGTCTTATCAGCGAATGTGCTTGGGAGTAAAAGTGTCTCCAGAATATGCTGGAAGGCACCAACACCAAACTGTCTGGCAAAGTGTCAGAAACGAATTGCTGTTACTTTCTGAAGAACTTAACATCAAAAATCTGGATAAAGAGATTTACAATTTTACGAAAATGGAAGAAAAACAGGCGTCCCAGGCAATTCAGAAAGTCACTGGTATAGGGAATGCCAGCTCATAGGCTGTCATTTCAGACATCGAAACAGATACGGGCTGTTTTCCTACAGACAGGTATATTTCTTCCTGGATAGGGTTATGTCAAGGTGATAACGGGAGTGTCAAAAAATGATAGTCCGGTAAAACGGGGAGGAAAACGCTCTTTTGCGAACAACGCTGATTGTCTGTGCACATTCAGCTGTCAAGAATAAAAATTACTGTTTCCATACGTAGGTCATGAAGAGCAGTGTTCACAGGAGGTAAGCTTGCCTATGCCGCAGTTGTCCATTTCATGCTCGCAGCCATTTAATAAATCCTCAAAGTCGGAGTGGTTCTTAGGTTCCTGGAGTTTTGATTACTACAACCAATTCAGCAAGGAACGTAAGAACAATGCATATCAGATAAAATTAAAAGTACTTTTCTGGGAATTATCAGTAGTTGCTACCTGAATCTTAAAGAAAAGTTAAAAAACGCTTTTTAAATTTGTGATGGATTGTTTGCGCTTTTTTGGTATCCGGAAGGTCATTTTTCACAGTAAACTGCCTTCGGTGATGAATTTTGGCGTTCTTGATACATATTCAGTCTAATTTTATGTGGATGATTCATTTTGTGGATAATGTAATCAGAACAAAGAATACTAAAGGTTTGTTTGAGTATGAGATGCTGGTGCGAATGTGAAGTGAACATAAAGCCCCCGGGAGATTCGCACCATGTATTTTCGGAAAAAAGAATAATTTATTTTAGACATATGATAATTTTGAAAATCTAGTTGATAATATTATTGCTTTTATGTCAAAATTAGATATAAAATGTCTTGATGAAGGATATTCATTTGTTGATATTTGCGGTCTTCCTCTGTATAGAGGAAGTGGATTGAAATGCTGATGCTTTCTCCGTTAAACACGTCATTCAGGTCTTCCTCTGTATAGAGGAAGTGGATTGAAATGCAAGTTATTACCTAACCAGCATTATGTCGCCGCTGTCTTCCTCTGTATAGAGGAAGTGGATTGAAATACCAATCGGGTACTCCAAGTTTTTGTTGGCGGTGTCTTCCTCTGTATAGAGGAAGTGGATTGAAATACAAGATTATTTTAAGCAGATGGGGTTAGACTTGTCTTCCTCTGTATAGAGGAAGTGGATTGAAATGCGCAGGATGAGACGGTTTCTGAGTCGGTTGATAGTCTTCCTCTGTATAGAGGAAGTGGATTGAAATATACGTTGACTAAGATGGCCAGTTCCGGAGGGGTGTCTTCCTCTGTATAGAGGAAGTGGATTGAAATATCAAACGTAACAATTCTAATTGCCGCTATTGGAGTCTTCCTCTGTATAGAGGAAGTGGATTGAAATATATAGATTACAATGTCCTGGACATTGCAATCCGTCTTCCTCTGTATAGAGGAAGTGGATTGAAATATAGCATTTTCAAGATCTTCTGCTATTTTTTCAGTCTTCCTCTGTATAGAGGAAGTGGATTGAAATATGACCGAAGTAGTGACGCTGAGAGCTCATGGAGGTCTTCCTCTGTATAGAGGAAGTGGATTGAAATATCAGTCCATTGACTTGAAAAAGCAGAATAATTGTCTTCCTCTGTATAGAGGAAGTGGATTGAAATATAATTTCTACCTCCTTATAAACCCTTGAGCCTTGTCTTCCTCTGTATAGAGGAAGTGGATTGAAATATAAACAAGTTCTTTTCCTTCTCTGTATACTGCGTCTTCCTCTGTATAGAGGAAGTGGATTGAAATACTTCCGTAGCCTTTACGGACTTATCTTCGACAGCGTCTTCCTCTGTATAGAGGAAGTGGATTGAAATGAATTTTTCCTCAACTTTTATCACCCCTTTTCGCGTCTTCCTCTGTATAGAGGAAGTGGATTGAAATATGTATATCTATGGATTCAAGGCAGGCTGCCGAAGTCTTCCTCTGTATAGAGGAAGTGGATTGAAATAGCTAATATACAAGATGCTGTTGGGGATGTTTTCAGTCTTCCTCTGTATAGAGGAAGTGGATTGAAATACAGGAGGGGGAGCGTATATTATACAGTTCATTGGGTCTTCCTCTGTATAGAGGAAGTGGATTGAAATGGAGACATTATTGTATATCTGACCATTGGAAATAGTCTTCCTCTGTATAGAGGAAGTGGATTGAAATACATTGATAATAATCTATATAATACAAATTATTGTCTTCCTCTGTATAGAGGAAGTGGATTGAAATAAAAACTCCTTAACTACTATAGTTCCGTTGTCAGTCTTCCTCTGTATAGAGGAAGTGGATTGAAATCAGAGTATCCGTCATTGCTTACCGATGCAATTCCGTCTTCCTCTGTATAGAGGAAGTGGATTGAAATGTAAATCTTAACTCTCTTCATTGTGTTTACCCTGCGTCTTCCTCTGTATAGAGGAAGTGGATTGAAATGCGAAAAGTATGTTTTGCGAAAGCGAAGCGGTAGGTCTTCCTCTGTATAGAGGAAGTGGATTGAAATGATGACAGCTATATTACAGATAAGGAATCCGAATTGGTCTTCCTCTGTATAGAGGAAGTGGATTGAAATATTGTCACATGATTTGGGGATAAGCGGAGGCGTATCGTCTTCCTCTGTATAGAGGAAGTGGATTGAAATACATGTAAAATGACAGCTAAGCAACCTGCGAGGTCCGTCTTCCTCTGTATAGAGGAAGTGGATTGAAATGATGCTATGATGAGCGAAGAGAAAAGCCTGAAAGCAGTCTTCCTCTGTATAGAGGAAGTGGATTGAAATGAAAAAACCAAATGAACATTTAATCCGGATTGTGTCTTCCTCTGTATAGAGGAAGTGGATTGAAATTTAATGCCCCAAACTGTGCCGACCTCCTTGATAACCGTCTTCCTCTGTATAGAGGAAGTGGATTGAAATTTTCCATCGGGCCCATACGCGCCCCCCTTTCTTTGTCTTCCTCTGTATAGAGGAAGTGGATTGAAATGTAATAATGGTTTTCCTTGCCTATGCGGTATACTGTCTTCCTCTGTATAGAGGAAGTGGATTGAAATGAGAAAGCGGTCCTGGAAAACTATAGGACCGTAAAGGTCTTCCTCTGTATAGAGGAAGTGGATTGAAATGTAACACATTCAGTGATGAACCTTGCGGATCCATGTCTTCCTCTGTATAGAGGAAGTGGATTGAAATGGTGCAGTCTATAAGTTATTCATGGCACACAGCGTCTTCCTCTGTATAGAAGAAGTGGATTGAAATTTTGTTAAACCGAACCTTATGCAAATGTACAGTAGGTCTTCCTCCGTATATAGGAAATGTATTTAAATTATGGCTCGCCGAGCTCCCAGGTATCCAAGTGGCCCATTATCTGCATAGAAGAAGAGTATTGAAATCAAGTATATTTAGGAAGTGAGAAATTTAATTGACAACCGTCCGCTTTCACTGTATATTATTTATCAGATTAGTTCTTTTTAGAACAAATCAACATATAAAAAACTACTGGTATATGCCGCTATCCGAAGCACTGTTTTTCCTGGCTAATGGAAAAATTCTGATATGCCTGGGAAGGCTCATGATTTGTTATGAAAGTCATCGAAAGTTATTTTATTTAAAGAGAGGACAGTATCTGAGGCTCCAACCTTGAAATTCTATTATATTCAAGGCCGTTACAATAACTCAATTACTGCCTGCGTTAGGAAAAAGCCTAAGGTTTCACAGGTATACCAGATATCGCTACCCAGCCAGGACAGAAGAATGCTGTATTTGGCGGCATCCCTCCAGGCAGCCACAATACAACTATTGAAAGGGGATTTTATCTATGAAAGCAACAAAGGAAAAAGAAGCCGATCTTGGAAACGGCAGTATTGGGAAGCTTCTTTTCAGGCTGGCGCTGCCTGCCATACTGGCACAAATCATCAATGTCATGTATAACATGGTTGACCGTATGTATATCGGCCACATACCGGAGGTGGGTCCCAGCGCCTTGACGGGTGTAGGCGTAACAATGCCCGTTATTATGGCCATTTCCGCATTTGCGGCGCTGGTAAGCATGGGCGGTGCGCCGCGGGCCTCAATTATGATGGGAAAAGGGGATAACGAAACCGCAGAAAAAATACTGGGCAACTGTACCACAATGCTTGTTTTGATGGCAATTGTGCTCACGGCGGTAATTCTGATGTTTGGCCAGCCGATTCTGCTGTTGTTTGGAGCCAGTGAAAATACCATCGGTTACGCCTGGGCCTACATGCAAATCTATGGCATAGGAACCTTATTTGTACAGATATCTCTCGGCCTGAATGCCTTTATCAATGCCCAGGGCTATGCCAAAACCGGTATGCTTACCGTAGCAATCGGCGCTGTCTGCAATATTATCCTTGATCCGATTTTTATTTTCGGCCTGAATATGGGCGTCAGAGGTGCGGCGCTCGCCACTATTCTTTCCCAGGCAGTATCCTTTGTCTGGGTGCTTCGTTTCCTTTCCTCCGATAAAAGTTCTCTGCGCATCCGCAGGAAAAATCTGAAGTTGTCGGCTGCCATTATCCTTCCCAGCATCGGTCTTGGTGTGTCTCCCTTTATTATGCAGTTTACGGAAAGTATCATTTCCGTATGCTTTAATACCTCTCTGTTAAAATACGGCGGAGATATCGCAGTAGGGGCCATGACAATTATGACCAGTGTCATGCAGTTCTCCATGCTCCCGCTTCAGGGAATGACCCAGGGCGCGCAGCCCATTATCAGCTTTAATTACGGCGCCGGAAGCATTGACCGTGTGAAGAAGGCTTTCCGCCTGCTGCTGGTTGCATGCCTTGCATACAGCACGCTGCTGTGGGCGATTGCCATGTTCCTGCCACAGATTTTTATTGCCATTTTTACAGGCAATGCAGAACTGGCTGTTTATACGGAATGGGCTATCCGTATTTATATGGCGGCATCCCTGCTGTTTGGCATCCAAATTGCCTGTCAGCAAACCTTTATTGCCCTGGGCAACGCGCTGACCTCTGTTTTTCTGGCGCTTTTAAGAAAGGTTATTTTGCTGATACCGCTTATTTTCCTGTTGCCCGCCATACTTCCTGATAAGGTATTCGGCGTATTCCTGGCCGAACCGGTGGCTGATACGATTGCGGTTACTGTAACCAGCATTCTGTTCCTGCGGGAATATCGCAGGCTGTCCCACAAAAAAACTGGTATGTCCTGACATATCCGGTCATATTTTTTAATAAGAATAAAACTGGCTCCGGGAATTAAAAAAGCTTCCGGAGCCGGAGGTCGTTTATGAACCAGGATAATAACACCCAGCGCAGACTGGAGCTGATGCGCCTGATAAGAGAAGAAAACCACAATAACCAGATGCGTATCCGTACACGGGAAGAAATTCTTTATGGAAAAAGCGACAGCTACGGCGGCTTTGACGAATATGGCTATCCGTTGACTGCGGCGGAGTATTCCCGTCCGGATGAAAGCGTACATATGTCCTCCTTTGGCCTGCGGCTTGTTATTGCAGTGCTGTTATTTGGTATTTATTATTTTTGCCGGGGGCAGGATATCAGTATTGCGGGCATCACCGCACAGCAGATTGAAGCGGCTGTCAATGTGCAGGAAACAAAACTCGTTGATTTTATCAGCCAGTTTCCTTATATTTTACAGGATAAGTCAGATACCGGACAATAAGCTAAGGAGTTGTGAAATAACAGAAACTGCCAGGAATCTTCTGAACCGGATATAACTATGGAAGTATCCCGGACCGTTTAAACTGCGGATGCCATAAAGCCTTCATCGTGAGCTTGCATTGCAGGCAAAATGGGAAGGTGTTAATATGAATCAGTATTGTATATACTGCTTACTCAAAATGATTATTTGGAGAAACAAAATAAAAAAAGAATTGCCTGAAAGCTTCCGGGTTTACGGGGCTTTTCACGTTATTTGGAAAAAGACTTAATTTTAAATCATATGACAATGCCTTTATCCTTTAAAGTAAACTGCATCGCAGTTTGGTGAGCTCTCAACTTGCTAATGAAAAAAGATAATGTTATACCGGTAAATCAAAATTTTCAGAATATATCAGATATATTCGTATTAATATATGAATTAATTGTCGCAAAAATATTTGGCGATAAGGTATCAAAAAAATATGATAAAACTTTTCAGGTACTTTTAATTATTCCTATAATTAGTATTTTTATATTGCATAATCTTTTTACTTTGGGTATACACAGACGGCAGCTAATGTTTTCCTTCGAAGAAAGGGGCTGTCAATTAATAGATAGCCCCTACCTTAATCAGATTATTTTACTGTCCGGACGCTCTCCACGATCAGCCGCACGCATCTGTCAATCCCCAAAAGGGAACTGTTCAGCACGATATGGTAGTTGGAGGGAGCGCCCCAGGTCTGACCGGTGTAACGCTTATGATGAAAAGCCCGTTCACTGTCCTTCTGCTTCATGACGGCGTCTGTTTTTTCGGGAGGGATTTTATACTCGGTTTGGATGCGCTGCCGCCTTTGGCCTGGATCAGAGCGGATAAAGATGCGCAGGCAGCCGGGATAATCTTTTAAAATATAGTCAGCGCACCGCCCGATAATGACACAGGAGCCTTTCCGGGCGATCTGTCTGATGACCTGCCGCTGTGCCTGAAAGAGACGGTCCGCTTCACTCAGATTTCCGGTGGCAAAAAGATGGGTCTCAAAGGCACCATAGCTTTGAGCGGCCCAGTTCCATGCGGTATCGCGCAGTGAAAGGCCTTCCTCCGTTGATTCCACATAATCGCTGGACAATCCGCATTCCCGGGCTTCCATGGCGATCAGTTCCCGGTCATAAAAAGGGATTTTCAAAGCCTGGGCAACTTTCAGGCCGATCTCCCGGCCGCCGCTCCCGTATTCCCGGGCAATTGTGATGATAATATGGGAAGAATCTTCCGGCAAAGCGGCGGCAGATTCTTTTTCCCTGCTTTCTTCCGCACTTTTTTTCGGGCGCATCAATACGGCGCTGACAGCTAGGGAGAGAAAAACAAGAATGGAAGTTACCAGAAAAGAAGTCTCAATTCCCTTCATATCCCCATTGTCCCTGGCAGAAACGGACATGACTGTTACCAAAAGTGCGCTGATGATGGAACCGCCCACCTGGCGCACCGTATTCATGAGGGCTGTCCCATGGGAAATAAATTTCGATTCTACCGAGTTCACCGCCCAGGTCTGCAGCGGCTGAAGAAGAGCCACAACCCCCAGCGTACGGAAAGCGTATAGGATGACCACTGTTGCAAGCGGCGTGTCGATACCGATAAAAGAAAGGCCAAAGGTTGCGCCGCCCAGAAGCACCAGCCCTGCAAGAGAGAGTAGATAAGGCCCCCTTTTATCCAGAATCCTGCCGCACAGGGGATTTAAGAGAGCCAGAAAAAGAGCGCCCGGCAGCATGACCAGACCGGAGACGGTGGCGGAATAATGTCTCAGATTCTGAATATAAATGGGCAGCAGCGTGGAAACCGACAGCATGGAGCCGTAGGCGAAAATCAAAAGGACTGTTCCCAGGGTGAAATTCCTGTTTTGGAAAATCCTCAGTTCAAGAAGAGGGGAGGGAAGCTTCAGCTGCCGCAGGGAGAAAAGCACGATGCACAGAATCCCCACCGCCAGAGGACCGAAGACTACAGGTGAGAAAAAGCCGTAAATCCCCTGGTTGGAGACGCCAGTCAAAAGACCGCAGAAGCCGATGGTTGACAGTATTACGGAGAGGATATCCAGCTTTCCTTCCGAATGCTTTTCTTCTTCCGGAAGTTTTACTATGCCCAATACAATGCTCAGGGCAGCAAGGGCGCACATAATATAGAAAATACTCCGCCAGCCAAATGAATCTGCAATCCATCCGGCAAAGGTAGGGCCAAAAGCCGGCGCAAATCCGGTGGTGAGCCCTACAATGCCCATAATGGTGCCGCGCTCTTCGGGCCGGTAAAGCCGGAATGCCACAACCTGGGGAAGCGGCAGAAGGATTCCGGCCCCCAGCGCCTGCACCACACGGGCTAAAAGAAGAAGATAAATGTTGGGAGAAAATGCGGCGGCCGCGCAGCCGATAAAAAACAGGGAAACAGAGATCAGATATAATTTTCTGGAAGAAAAGTGTTCCATGAGATAACCGGTACAGGGAATCATGATCCCCATTACCAGCAGATATCCGGTGGTAAGCCATTGTCCCACGCTTGCAGTGATGCCGAATTCTGTCATAATTCTTGGCAGTGAGGCAGTCATTACAGTCTGATTTAATGAACTGATAAATGCACCGACGATTATGATGCCGATGATCAGTTTCTTGTTTACATTCTTATTTTTCAATCAAAAAATCCCCTTTCAAAAGACGGCAGGCAAGATGCACAATTGTTTCCGTTTCCTCCTTCCAGGCATTTTGCTGCCAGGTGCGAAGCAGCTGAAAAGTCAGGCCGGCCAGATAATTTTCCAGATATGGGAGTTCATCCTGTGATTTGGCTCCTTTTTTGGCATAAAAGGAAAACTCATTTTTGAAAAGAAAAATGTTGTCGATGGCAAAGATGTGGGAAAGCTGATTGTCAAACAGCACGGACAGGAACTTTTTGTGACCGCTCCAAAATTCGAAATAGACGGCCAGCATCTCTTCCAGCGTTTCAGGCAGCTTGGGCAGACCGTTTATAAACATGGAAAAAAGCTGGTTTAAAGAGTTCTCCAGAATGTCCTCCTTCTGGCTGAAATTCGTGTAAAAGGTTTGCCGGGACAGGCCGGCGCTGCTGGTGATGTCCTCAATCGTGATGTCTTTTAAAGGGCGTTCCAAAAGCAGCGAAACCAGAGAAGTGGCAAGGGCATTTCGGGAACGGATGGCCGCGGGATTTGTAGTATTTTTAATCATAATTTTACTTCACCTCTGGCATTAGTATAGCACAGCCATAAAAAATTTACAAATGTAAAACTTTTTAGGCGATTTTCAGCTTTTTCCATATATAATAAAATCTTCGGAGAAGGATAATACTGGGGACCATATCTGGCTGACATTTCAGAGTACCATTAAATGACTTATATAGTTCATCATCTTCATCAATGCATGTATGCAGTTCAAAGAATTTTTGCCGAAATGTTTCTTCGTGTAATCCTTTAATTGAAAGAATATCTGCTTTTTTTGTTGGATGATATCTTTTAATTGCCCTTCAGGTAAATAAGGAGGGTACCCACCTACATATGCATTGTAATAGATTAGCATATCCTTTATGTCAGACGGATATGGAATAAACTTTGTTAACGAGAGGGCAGCAATAACTCTTGAATTAATTGGAGTATCAAATCCAGCTTTGATAAATGAACGGATCATAAGACTTTGACATAAAAAAAAACATATAGTACAATTTATACGGATTATCAAATTTTCCATTGTAAGCGTTTGGGAGGTAATGCATACATGGAGAATGATGTACACTTCATAAACGACAGTTGGAGATATGTAAAACGTACCGTAATTTAAATAATTTTACGATTTCTTACACACTGGAAGGAGGGTATAAAGCCAAAAAGAGGCTGAAAAAGCTGAAGAAATTAATCATCTGAGCATCCCGGCTGCTATTTTGAAATTCTCCCTGGCTTTTTTGCAGGACTCAGATCAGGAGAGATTCGTGGTCTCCGGCATGAAAATTTTGATGTGGAGAGATATACGATCCGTATAGCAGGGCGATATATGTCAAACTATCACCTGGTGGATAAGATGTTGACTTTTCATCAGGTGCAATATATATTAAGAGACAGCTGGGACGTAATATCAATGCGGAAACAGAAATTCTGACGTCATAGAAAGTTGAAACAAGAACTTCAAATAGTATCCGGTGCGTTCCTGTTCCAGCCTGGGTGATTGATGAACTCATTGTAAAACGGGCATGGTATGAAAAGCAAAAGCAGATTATCCCAGATTTTCATGATATTGTAATAACAATTGTAACCAGTCAAAATAAAAGAGAAAATGTAATCGTATTAATTGCACAGTAAAGGCGAAAAAAAGAATGAACAAAATAACCACAAAAAACAATGTTTCAACGAATACAAGAGAGTTAATCATGGGCAATTTAGCATTAAGTGATGAAATATTGTTAAATATAGAGAAGCCTGCCCGTTATATCGGCGGGGAGGTAAACGCGGTTGTGAAGGATAAAGACAAGGTGGACATCCGTTTTGCCATGTGTTTCCCGGACGTTTACGAAATCGGCATGTCCCACCTGGGGATTCAGATCCTGTATGACATGTTCAACAGCTGGGAGGATACCTGGTGTGAACGTGTCTATTCCCCATGGGTGGATCTGGACAAAATAATGCGTGAAAAGCATATCCCGCTGTTCGCGCTGGAATCCCAGGAGCCTGTGAGAAATTTTGATTTTTTAGGCATCACCATCCAGTATGAAATGTGCTACACCAATATTCTGCAGATCCTGGATCTGGCGGGAATTCCGCTGCTTTCCCGTGACAGGGATGAAACTTTCCCCATCGTCATCGGCGGCGGTCCCTGTACCTATAACCCGGAGCCTATCGCAGACTTTTTTGATATTTTCTATATTGGAGAAGGAGAGACGATCTACCGGCAGCTTCTGGATCTCTATAAGGAATACCGCAAAAACGGCAACAGCCGCAGGGAGTTTCTCATTGAGGCCGCAAAGCTTCCTGGCATGTATGTTCCCTCTCTTTATGATGTAAGCTATAAGGAAGACGGCACCATCGCCTCTTTTACCCCGAATGTGGAAGGAATCCCTTCCAGGATTCTCAAGCAGATCCAGATGGATCTGACGGATACTTATTATCCCAGGAAGCCTGTGGTTCCTTTTATCAAAATCACCCAGGACAGGGTTACGCTGGAAATTCAGAGGGGGTGTATCAGAGGCTGCCGTTTCTGCCAGGCCGGGCAGCTTTACCGCCCGGTGAGGGAGCGGGATGTGGACATGCTTAAGAAGTATGCCATCGATATGCTGGAAAGCACGGGGCAGGAGGAAATTTCCCTCAGCTCCTTAAGCTCCAGCGATTATTCCAGGCTGGAAGAGCTGGTAACCTTCCTTATGGATACCTGCCGGGAACGTATGGTGAATATTTCACTGCCTTCCTTGCGTATCGACGCTTTTTCCCTTGATATCATGAGCAAGGTACAGGATGTGAAAAAAAGCAGCTTGACCTTCGCACCGGAAGCCGGAAGCCAGCGACTGCGGGATGTTATCAATAAAGGCCTGACGGAGGAGGTAATCCTCAAGGGTGCAGCCATGGCCTTTGAAGGCGGCTGGACAAGAGTGAAGCTGTATTTTATGCTGGGCCTGCCCACGGAGACGGAAGAGGATATCCGCGGCATCGCCGAACTTTCCAATAAAATTGCCGCGCTGTTCTTTGAGACGGTTCCCAGGGAAAAAAGAACGGGACAGGTGCAGATTGTGGCCAGTACGTCGTTCTTCATTCCCAAGCCCTTTACCCCCTTCCAGTGGGCGAAGATGAGCACAAAGGAGGAATTCCTGGAAAAAGCCCATCTGACGAAAACGGCAATCAGGGAACAGTTGAACCAGAAAAGAATCAAATACAACTGGCATGAAGCCGATGTAAGCGTTCTGGAAGGTGTGTTTGCCAGAGGCGACCGAAAGATTGCCCCCGTTATCCTGAAGGCCTATGAAAAAGGCTGCCTTTATGATTCCTGGAGTGAATTTTTCAAAAATGAGGTTTGGCTTGCGGCTTTTGAAGAATGCGGCCTTGATATCAGTTTCTATACCACAAGGGAAAGGAGCCTGGATGAAATATTCCCCTGGGATTTTCTTGACTGCGGTGTTTCCAAGGAATTCCTGAAGAGAGAATGGCTCCGTGCCCAGGAGGGAATTGTAACCCCCAACTGTAAGCAGCAGTGCCAGGGCTGCGGTGCTTCCCGCTTTAAAGGAGGCATCTGTTTTGAGGAAAGAAATGCGCAGGGGGAAATCGAAGACGGTTCAGCGCGCACGTTGACAGAATATGCCCAGCTGCATCAGGACACCGGCGGAATTGCAGGAGAAACACAGCCGCCGGCACAGGAAGAGAAAGGAGGGGCGCAGGCATGAAGGTACGTGTAAAATTTGCTAAATATGGCTGCATGAAATTCATCGGCCATCTGGATGTGATGCGCTTTTTCCAGAAAGCGATTCGCAGGGCCGGTATTGACGTGGCCTATTCCACAGGCTACAGCCCACACCAAATCATGAGCTTTGCCTCTCCGCTGGGAGTAGGAATGTACAGTAATGGGGAATATATGGACATAGAGGTGAAAAACTCCGCAGAAAATGCCCTGAAACCGCAAATGTCGTCGGCAGAGATGTGCCGCAGGCTGAATGAAGTGAGCGTTCCCGGCATTGAAATCCTCAGTGTGAAGGCATTGCCGGAAAATGCGGGCAATGCCATGGCCAGTGTGGCGGCCGCCAGATATACTGTATACTTTAAGGATCCTGCGTTTGATTTCCATTTCCTTGATTCCTGTCTGGAGGACTTTCTTGCCCAGCCGGCCATTATGGTTACCAAGGAAACAAAAAAAGGAACCTCTCAGATGGATCTGAGACCCGGAATTTATGAGTGTAGAATAACGGCAGACGGCAGTCTGGAATTTCTGGTGGATGCCAGCAGCGGCGGCAATATTAAGCCGGCCCTGCTGATAAACGCCCTGTGGCGGTTTGCCGGGCAGCAGCGGCTGCCATACTTTGCGGGACAGCCTTATGCGCAGGAGGAAGAACTGCCGTCCATAGCGCTTCAGCAGGTCCGGGAAGAAACCTATACTAACACCGGTACGGCGGAATCTCCCGTTTTCGTGCCGCTGGATGAAGTGGGGGAAGATTTTTGAACGATTCCAAACTGATTTTACTCAGACAGGACAGACATATTCTGTCCCTGCTCCTCAATGAAGGCCGGCTGACGGAGGTTAATGCCTACCAGCCGGCTGCCTGCGCGCCCGCTGCCCCGGATGCCGATACCTGCATTCTGGGCAGCATTTATGTAGGGAAAATCAACCATGTGGTGAAAAATATTAATGCCGCTTTTGTGGATCTCACGCAGAGCAGACGGGCATTCCTTCCTTTGGACGGCAGAGCGGAGCCCAGGCTTTTGAACCGCCCTTATGACGGACGGCTACTGGCTGGGGACGAGATCCTTGTCCAGGTGGAAAAAGAGGCCGTTAAAACCAAGGATCCCGTGGTAACCCCGGAGCTTTCCTTTTCCGGCCGTTATGCGGTCCTCATTCCTTCCGAAGCTCCCGGCAGGCTGGTCTTTTCAGGCAAGCTGGATACTGCAGTCAAAAAGCGGCTGAGGGATTTCCTCCCTGCAGACGAATTGACGGAAGTCCTGAAAAATGCTTCCCTCATCATTCGCACCAACGCCGGGGAGCTGACGGAGAAGGAACCGCTGGTTTCCGATATCCAAAAGCTTTCTGCGCTGGCCTGCCAGCTTCTGTCAGTTGCCGACAAACGTACCTGCTACAGCTGTCTGTACCGTCCTGCCAGTCCTTATCTTATGGAAATAAGGGACACCTATACCGACCAGTTTGATGCAATTATAACGGACGACAGACAACTATATGAGGAAACCGCTGATTTCCTGAAAACCCAGTACCCGGAGGAAATGTCCCGGCTGCAGTTTTATGAGGACCCCCGGGTATCCCTTTCCAATCTGTACGGCCTGTCTGCAAAGCTTAAGGAGGCCACAGAAACGCGTGTATGGCTCAAATCCGGCGGCTATCTCGTCATAGAACCGACGGAAGCCCTCACGGTTATCGACGTAAATTCAGGCAAATACAGCGGTAAGAAGGGCATTCGTGACACCTTCCGCATGATCAACCGGGAGGCGGCCCTGGAAATTGCCAGACAGCTGCGCCTGCGTAATCTTTCCGGAATTATCCTGGTGGATTTCATAAACATGGAGGAGGCTGACGACAGACAGGAACTGCTGGAATTCCTGTCCGCGCAGTTAAAACGGGATCCGGTAAAAACGGCATTGATTGATATGACCCCTCTGGGCCTGGTGGAAATCACCCGGAAGAAAATCCGCCGCCCCTTAAAAGAACAGCTGGAACAGTAGTTTTTTCCCGGCTGCTTTGGCCTTGCTGGTTACAAACATTTTCGCTGGAGGAAAAAACAATGCGGCTGCTCCGTATGAAAAATATACATGAAGGCGCCTATCTGAAGCATTACGAGCTTACCTATCTGAATAAAAGCGGTAAAGAAAAAGTTTTCGAACTGGTCAGCCGGAACCGCCTTGCTTCTCCCCGGGATATCGGCAGGAAGGCAAGCGGCGTCACGATAATTGCTTTTCAAAAGGAACGCATGCTCCTGCTTCGGGAGTTCCGTATGAGCATCAATAAATGCATATATAACCTGTGCGCCGGGATGCTTCAGGAGGGTGAAAGCGTGGAGGACTGCGCCCGCCGCGAGCTGTATGAGGAGACGGGCCTTACTGTCGCCCGTTTCCTGGATATCCTGCCGCCCTCTTATTCTGCGGTAGGTTTTTCCGATACGAGCACCTACATGGTAATACTGGAAGCTGAAGGAACTTTTTCCGACCATACCTCTGCCAATGAAGAAATTACCGCAGGGCTCTATACCCGGGAAGAGCTGAAGGCCATGCTTAGAACCGAGGAGTTCAGCTCCCGTTCCCAGACCGCCGCCTATTTCTTTGCCCATTTCCGGTAACAGTCCGGGCGTCCGTATTGTTACCGTTTCCTTTAGAAGGTTCTTAGAGATAAACCTGATATCCTGTTTTTTGACGGCGGCAATCCGCCTGATTACATACAGGAAAGGAAAAAAACAAATGAAGAAACAAGACAGAAAAACGAAAAGAATCCCCGGGTGCCTGTGCGCAGTCCTTCTGTGCGCGGCCGTTCTGGCTGCCTGTGGCAGCTCTTCCCAATCCGGACAGGAGAATTCCTCCCCTTCACAGGCAACGCAGGAGAGCGGCGCGCCTTCTTCCCGGCCCGGTGAAGTTGAAACCCCTTCCGCTGCAGAAAGCAGCGGCCAGTCAGCTGCAGACATAACGGAAAGCGGTAATGCACCTGCTTCAGGCAATGCTTCAGCAAATACATCCGCTGATGATGCCGGCAAAAACGGCGGGCAGACAGAAGGACAGGCTTCAGACACAGATCATGCCATCATTGAATTGTCAGGCGAAATTGAGACCATCGGGACCAACAGCTTTGTGGTGAATCAGATTTTTAACGAAACACTGGATGACGGATCCATGATCTCTTATTCCTCCACTAAAGACAAGACGCTTCTTGATATTGAATATAATGATCAGACCGTGTTCACTATCTGCAGCAGCTCTGACGGAGGAATCACTTCGACAAACACGCCGGGAACCCAGGCGGATCTGGAGGTCGGCCGCAGCTTGATAATGAACGGCTTCTGGGAAGGCGATACTTTTCATGCGCAGGAGATTACCATTTACCATTTTGGGTAATTTATGAAAGCTCTCTCATCAGAACCGTTACGATATTTTCAGATGTATGGCAAAAAAAATTATGGCAAATTTTTCGTGTTTTTTGTTGACACCTGTCCGGCTCGATGCTATTATATATGAGTATGCCGCATAACGAGGTAAAAGTGTGTCCTCAGGGACATCACCGCAGTTAGCGAGTTTTGGAAATAGGAGGTGCCCTATGTACGCAATTATTGCAACAGGTGGAAAGCAGTATAAAGTTTCCGAAGGTGACGTTCTGAAGGTTGAAAAGCTGAACGTAGCAGAAGGAGATGCTGTTACATTTGACCAGGTAATCGCAGTGAGTGACAACGGCCTTAAAGTAGGCGAAGATGTTGCTAACGCTACCGTTTCTGCTACTGTAGTAGGCGAAGGCAAAGGAAAGAAAGTCATCGTTTACAAGTATAAGAGAAAAACCGGTTACCATAAGAAAAATGGTCACAGACAGCCCTACACACAGGTTAAGATTGAAAAGATCAACGCTTAATCAGAAATCATGACGAAGATATTAGTCAGAAAGACAAGCACAGGAGGCTATGCAGGGTTCACCTGTATCGGCCACAGCGGTTTTGCCGCAGCAGGCAGGGATATAGTCTGCGCATCCGTATCCGTCCTTGTAATTAACGCCATCAATTCCATCGAGCAGTTAGCCGGTGAGGAGATGTCAGTAATTACCAATGAAGAGGAAGGTTTAATTGATGTCAGATTTGCCAATCCTGTTAATAAGAAGACCGCACTCCTTATGGATTCCATGCTGCTTGGCTTGCAGGAAGTGAAAGAACAATATGGTAGTAAATACCTGAAACTTCAATTCGAGGAGGTGTAGACCCAATGTTAAAAATGAACCTTCAGTTTTTTGCTCATAAAAAAGGAGTTGGTTCCACAAAGAACGGCAGAGACTCCGAGTCCAAGAGATTAGGCGCCAAGAGAGCTGATGGACAGTTCGTTAAAGCAGGAAACATTCTTTTCAGACAGCGTGGAACAAAGATTCATCCCGGCGTTAATGTAGGACGCGGCGGCGATGATACTTTATTCGCATTAGTAGACGGTGTACTGAGATTCGAAAGAAAAGGAAGAGACAAAAAGCAGGCTTCCGTTTATCCTGTAGAAAAATAAGTACGTATCTGCCGGGCTTCAAACATCTTTTGTTTGAAGCCCTTTCCATTATTATTTATTGTAAAGTTTGCCGCATTTTGCGGTTTTTTGAAAGGATTAATTATGTTTGCAGACAGAGCGAGAATTTATGTCAGAAGCGGCAAAGGCGGGGACGGTCACGTTTCTTTCCGCAGAGAAAAGTATGTACCGAACGGCGGCCCTGACGGCGGAGACGGCGGAAGGGGCGGAGATGTTATTTTCCAGGTGGACGAAGGCCTGAACACCCTGACCGATTTCAGGCATGTCCGCAAATATAAGGCGGTAGACGGGCAGGAAGGCGGCAAACGCAACTGCCGCGGCAAGGATGGCGAAGACATCATAATTAAGGTTCCGGAAGGCACTGTTATCAAAGAAGCCGAAAGCGGAAAAGTCATTGCCGATATGTCCGGTGACAACCGGAGAATCGTTCTCCTTACCGGGGGACGCGGCGGCAACGGCAACCAGCATTATGCCACCAGCACCATGCAGGCTCCCAAATATGCCCAGCCGGGACAGCCGGCCAGAGAACTGGAGCTGCTTCTGGAACTTAAGATGATAGCTGACGTTGGCCTGGTAGGCTTTCCTAATGTGGGAAAATCCACGCTTCTTTCCAGAGTTACCAATGCCAGGCCTAAAATTGCCAATTATCATTTCACCACCATCATCCCTAATCTGGGCGTGGTGGATATGGACGGCGCAAAGGGCTTTGTCATCGCGGATATCCCGGGGCTGATTGAAGGCGCTTCGGAAGGTGTAGGCCTGGGCCACGAGTTTCTGCGCCACATTGAACGAACCAGGGTTATCATTCATATGGTGGATGCGGCGGGAACCGAAGGACGTGACCCGATCGCAGATATTTATGCCATCAATAAGGAGCTGGAAGAATATAATATGGAAATCGCTTCCCGCCCCACGGTAATCGCAGCTAATAAAATTGATGCCATAACAGATACAGAAAACAATCCCATCGATGCCCTGAAGGCTGAGTTTGAGCCGAAGGGGATCCGGGTTTTCCCGATTTCAGCGGTAAGCGGGGAAGGGCTGAAGGAGCTGCTTTATTATGTAAGCAGCCTGCTGGATCAGACTGAGGTAAAGCAGGTCGTTTTCGAACAGGAGTATTTTCCGGAATTTGAAAACGGTTATTCCAATGAACCCTACACCGTGGAATATAACGAAGAAGAAAATGAGTACGTGGTGGAAGGCCCCCGTATCGAAAAGATGCTGGGCTATACCAATCTGGACTCGGAAAAGGGCTTCACCTTCTTCCAGAATTTCCTTAAGGAAACCGGCATACTGGAACAGCTGGAGGAACTGGGAATTCAGGAGGGGGATACGGTCCGCATGTACGGATTGAAATTTGATTACTATAAATAAGCAAGCGCGGGAGGAATACAAATGACAAGCAAACAGAGAGCCTATCTCAAAAGCCTTGCCAGCAGTCTGGAACCAATTTTCCAGATTGGAAAGGGGAGCCTGACTCCGGAAGTGACGGAAGCTATTTCGGAGGCTTTTAACAAACGGGAGCTGATTAAGATCGCTGTTTTAAAGAACTGTTTTGATGATCCGAACGAAATCGCCGCTACCGTGGCAGAACGGACAAAATCCCAGGTAGTTCAGGTCATCGGTAAAAAAATCGTCCTTTACAAGGAAAGCAAGGATCATAAAAAGATCGAGCTTCCCAAATAGTAAGAGGAAAAACTGTCTGAATGGAGGAATCCCTCATGAATACAGGCAAAGACCAGGAGTCACACTCCTTAGAAGGAGAAAAAAGGCACAGAAGAGTGGGCATTATGGGAGGAACCTTCAATCCCGTGCATATGGGGCATCTGCTCCTGGCAGAAAATGCCTACTCCATGTTTTCGCTGGATGAAATTCTTTTTATTCCCAGCGGCTGTTCTTATATGAAGGATCAGACGGAAATTCTGGACGGCGCCACAAGGCTGCATATGACGCGGCTGTCCATTGCGGATAATCCGCATTTTTCCCTGTCCTCCATGGAAATTGACCGGGGCGGCTATACCTATACCTGTCAGACGCTGGAACAGCTGGGGGAAGAGAATCCTGAAACTGATTATTATTTTATTTTGGGAGCCGACAGCCTGTTCCAGATGGAAAGCTGGAAGGATCCTGAAATTATTTTTCAGAAGGCCGTTATTCTTGCGGCGGTGCGTGAGGGCCGTGATATAAAGGAGCTTCTGGAAAAGGCCGGGCAGCTGAAGGATAAATTTAAGGCCGAGATCCATCTGGTACCTATTGGGAATATAGATATTTCCTCCTCAGATATCCGCAGACGGGTCCGTGAGGAACGTTCCATCCGCTATCTTGTCCATGAAAGCGTCCGGGAATTTATTGAAGAAAATAATCTTTACCGGGATTTAACAGTCCCGGCTTCGCAGGAGAACAGACATGAATAAAGAAGCAAAACATTCCGATGCAAAGCGTCCCAAAGAAAATCAGGAAATCATTGCTTTACGAAAAGCCATGAGTAAGGCCCTGGAAGAAAAAAGATATGAGCACACGCTGGGCGTAGCCTATACAGCGGCCGCCCTGGCCATGCGTTACGGACAGAACGTGCACAAAGCGCAGACGGCGGGACTCCTCCATGACTGCGCCAAAAATCTGACAAATGAGAAGAGATTGGATATCTGCCGGAAAAACAATATTCCAATCAATGCCGCTGAGGAGAAGAATCCTTTCCTCCTCCATGCAAAGGTGGGAAGCTATCTTGCACAGAAGAAATACGGTATTTCCGATCGGGAAATCCTGGATGCCATCACCTACCATACAACGGGCCGCCCTGATATGACCGTTATGGATAAAATTATTTACATTGCGGATTATATCGAACCTGGCCGCAGCCAGGCTCCTGGACTGCCGGAGGTACGCAGGCTTGCCTTCACGGATTTGGACGATTGTCTGTTCCGGATACTCGGGGATACGCTTGATTATTTGACCGCATCCAAGATGGAAATAGATGAAGCCACCCGTCAGACCTATGATTACTATAAATCACTGAGAGAACAAAATACGGAAAGGTAAAGGTACTTTTATGACAGATACACGTTCCAAGGAAATGACCAGACTGGCTATTACAGCCCTGGAAGATAAGAAAGCGGAAGACATCAGCATTATTGACATCAGCGAAGTATCCGTTCTGGCAGATTATTTTCTGATTGCCAGCGGCAGCAACCGCAGCCAGATCCAGGCCCTTACAGACAGCGTGGAAGAAAAGCTGGGCCGTGCCGGCTACAGCCCGAAACAAATTGAAGGCTATGACACCGCCAACTGGATACTCATGGATTACGGCGATATTATCGTCCATGTTTTCGACCGTGAAAACCGCCTTTTCTACGATCTTGAAAGAATCTGGAGAGACGGAAAAAGAATTGCACGGGAAGATTTCAATTAATCCCCGGTAGTTGGCGAAAGCCCGGCAAATTACCTGTCTGCGAAATGATTGCGGCGATTCATGGATTCCTTCGATTCATAATTTCACAGAGCTGTTCAAATAATCTTACCAGAATGCTTTGGCGTGGTCTGGAACTTTTTCTTAAACGCCCTGGAAAAAGTGGAATAATCCTTAAAACCGCATGCATAGCATGCTTCCGTAACGCTCATTCCGTTCTGAATCTGTGTTTTCGCCAGCAGCAGACGCTTTTCACTGATGTAGGAACCGATGGAATATCCGGTTTCCGATTTGAACAGATGCATCAGATAAGACCTGCTGACAAAAAAATGCTCTGCCAGGCCATCCACAGTAATTTCATCCTTCAAATGAGCATTGATATAATCCACAATAGCCGCAATCTTTTCGTTTGACACTTCATTTTCAAGATAATTCGCATGATTGTTAATCAGCGCCCGGTTCAGCCATATCATAAACTCCAGAAAAAGCACCTTCTGATAAAGCCCATTGGCATATTCCTGGCTGGAGAAAGAACGCTCCAGCTCCCTGCACACCGCAAACAGGCTGCTTTTTTCCAGATTATCTATACGCAGAACATTCCCGTGTTTTTCCCTCGCTTCCTGAAAACACCGGCTCAAATCATAATTCTCATCCCTGTACTCCCGCATAAACCCGGAAGACACATAAATAATAATCCTCTCATAAGGCATATCGCTGTGAATCACCGGTCTGTGGATCTCTCCGGCATTTACCAGAATAACATCATAAGGCCTCAGCTCGTACCGCCGTCCCTCAATTGAGTACGTCACGTCCCCGCTCAGGAACAAAACAATCTTGTCAAAGTCATGATAATGATAGGCAATATCCATTTTTCTGGCATCCTTCAAATGAAAAATCCTGAAATCATTCTTAAGATACCCCGTCTTTTCATAATTTTCCATCTTAACTCTCCTGACAACGCTGGAACAATTTTCAAACATGCTCTAACATAAATTTTTCTTATTCCTTATTATAAAGCACAATTTGCAAGATTGAAAGCACCTGTTCTGTTTTTTGTATGGAAAATGCCGGGTAAAATAGAAGATAGTAGAGGAGGCTTACACTATGAACTTTGCAGCACTGCGTTATGAAGAGCTTGCGCTTAACGCGTTTCCCGTTTTGCATACTGAGGTTTATGATGGCTGGATTCTCCGGTTTTCCGGCGGGACGGCCCATGAGGGGAACTGTGTCAGTCCGCTTTATCTTTCTACAAAAGCATATGAGGATAAAATAGAGTATTGTGAAAATAAATTCAGGGAAAAGGGGCTTCCCTGTGTATTTAAAATGACAGCCAACGTACCGGCCGCTCTGGATCAGCAGCTGGCAATGAGGGAATATGAGCAGCAGGACAAAACCTATATCATGGAATGCCGCCTGACCAATGAAGGCGAAAGCTTCAAAAACGCACAGGGAGATGCCGCAGGCGCATCAGCGGCTTCCGGCACTCAAATCCGGCTGACCCGTACAATGGACGACAGCTGGCTGGAGGCATTTCTTTCTCTCGACGGCGGTGACTGTATCTGCCCGGAATCCGCAAGGGCCATGCTCACAGCAATCAGAAATCCTGTATACTGTGCCGCTTTATATGAAAATGACAGAATTATCGGCTGCGGCCTGGGGGTTGTGGAGGATGGCAAAATAGGCTTATATGACATCCGGGTACACAATGATTTCCGCCAGAAAGGAATCGGCGCCCGCATTTGCCGCGCCATAATGGAGGAAGGCCGCAGAGAGGGAGCCGATACCGCATTCCTTCAGGTGTCCGCTGCCAACAGGCCTGCTGTCAGATTGTATCAAAGCATTGGTTTTGAAGAAGTCTATACTTACTGGTACCGCATCAGATAAACTGGGCGGTGCCTTTTTGTATCCCGTTTTATTTTATGCACCAATTCCGGGCTGGCATCTGTTTAAACTTCCAATTTCCGGTAATACTTCAGATAAAACCGGAAAGGAAGAGACTCTTTATGTTAAGAAGCTATCATCTGACCCATTTGACGGATACAGGCAAGGCTGAAAAAATTCTTCGTGAAATGGACGGTCTGGAAGGCGTCCGTTCGGTCAGTATTTCTGAGGATTTAAAGGAACTGGATGTGGAGGCTGAGGAAAACAGCTTCAGCCTGATTATGGACAGGACGGTAAATATCTGCAGAAGAGTAGCGGACGACTGTGAAATAACCTTTATGTTTCGTTAAATGGCTTCTGGATTTGCATTTTTGGTGAATGACCGACTGGGTCAATAGTTTGCTTTATTGCCGATACGGACATGTTCAGCACAAACGAGGTTTGGTCTCTGCAAAAAAATTATAGTAATTTTATAAGACAGTACAATATAAAGCGCCCGCTTACAGAAATGGGACTTTCCGTAAGCGGGCGCTTTTATGTCTGGGAAAATTAGTGTTTATTTATTATGGATGAGCTTCTCTGGCCTGCGGAAACGATTAATGGTAGATACGGAACACACCGAACACCTTACCGAGGATCTTACAGTCATTTACAATAATGGGAGCCATGTTGTCATTCTCCGGCTGCAGGCGGATATGGCCTTTTTCCCTGTAAAAGGTCTTGACCGTTGCGGAATCGTCAATCAGGGCAACCACCATATCGCCGTTCCTCGCCGTAGCACAGCTCTGTACGAATATCTGATCGCCGTTATTGATTCCTGCGTTGACCATGGAATCCCCGCGTACCTTTAAGATAAATGAGGGTTCTCCGGTCGGTATATACTCTGCGGGGATAGGAAAGTAGCTTTCAATATTCTCTTCCGCAAGTATGGGCTGCCCGGCCGCTACATTGCCGACCACAGGCAGGCTCACCAGCTCGGTCCTGACCATCTGGAAGCTGTCGTCACAAATCTCAATCGCACGGGGCTTGGTGGGATCTCTTCTGATGTATCCGTTCTTCTCCAGCGTCTCCAGGTGGGAGTGCACGGAAGAGGTGGATTTCAGGTGAACCGCCTCACAGATTTCCCTTACTGCCGGCGGATATCCCCTTTCCAGTATCTGTTCTTTTATGTAGTCCAGGATTTCTTTCTGCTTTGCAGTAATTTTGCCCTGTGCCATATTTCATCCTCCTTTAAATTCCTGACAGACACCGGTAGTATCCTGCCGGTGCCGTTTTTTTTAGTATATCATAGGGAAAATTAAAAAGCAAACATATATTCCGAATGACTGTTCGATTTTTTACTCCCGGGTATTGACAATCGAATCTATGTTCGATATAATACAAAGCATAAAGAACGTGTGTTCGTCACACCTGTTCGGACAGGTCAGGAGGGGCAGATCATGATTGAGGAAAGAATTCGTCTTAACAGAATCAGAAGAGAACAGGAGCTCAGACGGCATATCCTTCTTTTTGTCGTATCTGCCGCCATTATACTTGTTCTTGCTATTGCCGGCGGCAGCTTCATATCCAGGGCACAGGCTCCCGGGGAGACCGTTTATTATAAATATTTTACCAGCATCCGTATTGAATCGGGAGATTCACTCTGGACACTTGCCGACACCTATGCGGATGGGAATTTTGAATCCAGGGAAGCGTTTATCAGGGAAGTAATCCGGACGAACCATCTCCTGGATGAGAATATTAACGCAGGAGACTACCTGATCATCCCGTACTATTCGGCAGAATTCAAGTAACTGCCACAGAGCTTGCCAGTTTGATATATAAGAGCTTTTACACTGCCTGATTTCCGTAAAACCAAAGAGTTTCTTTAGAAATTCTTTGGTTTTTTCTGTATGGATTTTTCAGTTTTCTGGTCTATTCTATTTATAAACCTGATTGTGCCTTTTCCCCGGATGTACTTTACGTTACAGCTTAGCCTGCGGCTGCCCTGTAACTGCTTTACCACTGTTTACCTCTTACGATTTTGTAATTTAGAGGAAAAAAGGAGGAAAGTATGCTATAATGTTTTAAAAATGCGGCCGGATAGCTGCAAAAATTGCTGACAGCAGAGGGAGGATGTTAAAATTGGAAGCAAACCGTATATTGGTAGTTGAGGACGACCGGGATATCCGAGAAGGAATTGAAATATATCTTAGGAATCAGGGCTATGTGGTATTTCAGGCCGGAGATGGAGTGGAAGGCCTGGAAATTATTAGACGGGAAGAGATTCATCTTGCTATCGTAGATATTATGATGCCCCGAATGGACGGCATTACCATGATGATGAAGGTAAGAGATAAGGGATATGATTTCCCTGTTATCATGCTTTCAGCCAAATCTGAAGAGGTTGATAAAATCATGGGGCTGAATATGGGCGCTGATGATTACGTGACAAAACCGTTTACTACCATGGAGCTGCTGGCCAGGGTAAATTCCCATCTGCGCCGCTACAGCCGTTATCTGGACGCCGTAAACAAAGCCGCGGAGCCGGACAATGATACATATCATTGTCTGGGCGGCATTGAGGTTAACGAGGAAACGGTGGAAGTTTTTGTAGACGGCAATCCTGTGAAGCTTACGCCTATCGAATTCAAGATATTGCTTCTTCTCATAAAAAATCCGGGACGGGTATTCAGTGCAGATGAAATATATGAACGTATCTGGAACGAAAAAGCAATCAACACAGATACTATTATGGTCCATATCCGCAAAATCAGGGAGAAAATCGAAATCGATCCTAAAAATCCGAAATATCTAAAGGTGGTGTGGGGCGTTGGATACAAAATGGAAAAGCAATAAAAAAAGCTCTTTTCTGCTGCCGGTAATTGCGATCAGTGCGGCTGCCAGCATTCTTTTCATGAGTCTGTTTCCTCTTTTTCAGAAAAAGGCGGAAGAAAGCTATATTGATCCTCTTACAGAACAGGACTTTATAAGCGACCTGTTTTCAATCAATCTGGTCCAATATAAATACCTTCGTGAAAAAGCAGATCAAAAGCAATATGAATACTCGGATCTTTATCTTGATATTGAGATGCCGGCATCAGATAATCCCTCAGATTCCTATATGGATTCCAGCATACAGTCCTTCCTTGCTCTGCAGAGGGAGGCGATTAACAGCCAGTGTACGTCCTATGAAAGCATGCTGAGTTCCCTCAGTGAAATGATGGATTATTATGTTGAGGATTTGAATACCGGAACTGTTATCTCAAACAGCGGATCCGGCCTGCCTGATGCAGTGGGCGGAGAGGATTCTTCTGATAAGCAGGCGAATTCCGAATATATGTATTACTTGAACCTGCAGTATGACAGCGCCGGCAATATCACCAATGTCAATGTAAAGTGCCGGAATAATGCAAAACAGTTTTTAAGCCGCGTCCAGAATGCAGGGCATGAGTTCCCTCTGAAGCTGAGTAAGGAAACTCCCAATGAGTATTCTTATTCCTATGATTATGATGCTGAGGTGAATGGCCGTGTTGCCGAGTATACGCTTTACAGCGATGATTATGAAACCGCTTCCTCACCAACGCTCCGTCTGAGCATATCATCGCCGGCTGATATGAGAATTATTTATGGCCTGACACAGGCGCAGTATACGGAGCTGATGAAGCCTGACAATTATTATGTTTATATGGCAAATTTCCAGAGCATGCATTTTGCGGGGCGGGACAGTTATTTTGAAGCGGGTATCGCTCCGGCCTATCTGGCCTTTATATTGGCGATGGCCCTGGCCGGCTTTTTCCTCTGTCGGAAGAAAAGCCTTCGCTCAGAGGAGCTGCTGCCGCTCATCAGCCGTATTCCGTTAGAGTTTCTGACCGTTGCTGCCGTGGTTTTATTTTCCACCACATCCCTGGTTATCCAGTATATTTATGAATATCAAAACGGCCTGTTTCTGCGCAATGTAAGGGCAGGAATCGGGGCCAACGGCAAGCTGGGCACTCTGCCCCTTGACAAAACAGTTATATTCCTCATGCTTACGGTCATTTTCATTGTCTCATTCCTGATAGGCTCAGGTTTATCCGGTTTCCGAAAGGGCTTTCTGAAGGAGCACAGCCTGATTTGTAAATACTGGAACCGCATTGTTGGTAAGATACGCAGTCTGTGCCACAGTTTTTACACAGATCTGGTGACCTATGATATCGGGACGGATGCCAACAGCATTATTATAAAGGTAATCCTTGTAAATTTTGCCATCCTTCTTGTTATATGCTGCTTCTGGTTTGCCGGTATATTTGGCCTGGTTATTTATTCAGTCATCATTTACTTCATTCTGAAAAGATATGTGAAGGATATCCAGAGCAAATACCGGAAGCTGCTGGGTGCTACCCGTTCTATTGCCCAGGGCAATCTGGATACTGCGCTTTCCGAGGATTTCGGTATATTCGAAAGCTATAAATCACAGCTGCGGCAGATTCAGATGGACTTCAAACGCGCAGTGGATGAAGAAGTAAAGAGCCAGCGCATGAAGACAGAGCTGATCACCAATGTGTCCCATGACCTGAAGACGCCTCTGACCGCTATTATTACCTATATAGAGCTGCTCAGGGAACCGGATATTACTGAGGAAAAGAAAACGGAATATCTGGATATCCTGCAGCGCAAGTCCAACCGGCTGAAGGTGCTGATAGAGGATTTGTTTGAAATCAGCAAGGCCAGCAGCAAATCCGTAACCCTGCAGATTGTGGACGTGGATATCTGCAACCTGCTACGGCAGGCTTATCTGGAACAGGATGACCGTATTGAAGCCGCCGGGCTGGATTTTAAATTCAACCTGCCAGAGGAACGGATTATCCTTCCTCTGGACAGCCAGAAAACCTACAGGATCTTTGACAATCTGTACAGCAATATCATCAAATACGCCCTTAGTGGGACCAGGGTTTATGTCAATCTGAAAGATGAAAGCGATTATGTGAGGGTAGAGCTGAAGAATATTTCTGCAACGGAGCTGTCCGTCGCCCCTGAAGAGCTGACGGAACGTTTTGTCAGAGGAGATGATTCCAGAAATACGGAAGGCAGCGGACTCGGCCTGGCAATTGCCAAGAGTTTTGCCGAGCTGCAGGGAGGTTCCATGCAGATTGCCATAGACGGCGACCTGTTTAAGGTAATCCTCCGGTTTAAGAAGAAAGCCGTTTCCATACAGGAAGAAAAGCCTGAGCAAAATAACGTGCTTACCGGTGAAGGCAGTACTTTTTCCAGGCAGCAGATGCCTTATCCCGTACAGAATCCCCAGGGTTATTATGGCGGGCCAGGTACGTACAATAACCCCTCCGCGCAGAACTTTTACGGTGGGTATCCCGGAATGTACGGAAGCGCCCAGGGAATGCCCCGCACAGGAAATTACGGCGCCGGGCAGGAAATGCCCCGCACCGGCTATGGCGCCGGCAGGCCAATAAACGGCAGCGGTTATGGCGCTGCGCCTTACAATGGCCCTTACAATGGCGGAAGCTATCCGGGCGGAGGACGCATGGGAACGCAGCCTGCGCCTGATACAGCCTGGCAGAATCCACGGCCTCCTTTTTCACAGGAGGGAATGAACTCCCAGCCTGCAGCTGTGCCGCAGGAAGCATCGGAGCCAAAAGGTTCCTTCTTTAAAAAAAGGATCAGAAAAGAACGGAAGAAAAATCAGACAGAGGAAGAATAAATACCAAAACCGCTGCACCGCCTGTACGTGCAGCGGTTTTCGGCATGTACTGAAAGGAATCGTAAGAAGCTATTTATGAAAACAATCTTACTTTTGGAGGATGATGAAAATCTGAACAGAGGCATTTCACTGAGGCTGGAAAAGGAAGGCTACCGTGTTCTGCCAGCCTTTCATATTTCCCAGGCACGCAGGCTGTTTCATGAGAATGAGGTATCACTGATCATAAGTGACATCACTCTTCCGGACGGCAGCGGATTGGATTTTGGCCGTGAGGTAAGAAAAAGCAGCAGCGTATACCTGATTTTCCTCACCGCGCTGAATCAGGAAATTGATATTGTAAGCGGTTATGATATTGGTGCGGATGATTATATTACCAAGCCGTTTAGCCTGATCATACTTCTTTCCAAGGTAAATGCCCTGATGAAGCGTGTGGAAACACCGGTCGGCTGCCGTCTTTGTTCTGGAGATATCTGTCTGGATTACCGGGAAATGAAGGTATGGCAGGGGGATGTCCCTGTGGATCTGAGCAAAAAGGAATGGCTGCTGCTGGCGTATTTTATGGAAAATCCCAGACAGATTCTCACAAAGGAACAGCTTCTGGATGCGGTTTGGGGGCAGGACGGTCAATTTGTAGACGACAATACCGTGCCGGTCAATATCAGCAGGCTGCGCGGGAAGCTTGGCGGGGATTTCATTCAAAATGTCAGGGGGATGGGGTATCTATGGACAAATTCCGTAACAAAAGAATTCTGAGCCTTACGGCGGCGGCAGCCCTTGCTATGGGCTGTCTGCTCCTTTTTGGCTCTCTCGCCTGGAATCTGGAAAAAAGGGAACGCATGCTTCTTGGATTTATGTCCGCCCAGGCGCCGGAGCAGGCCGGAGAATTCCTGGATGAAATAAACCGCCGGGATTTTTATTACCAAGCAGGACGGGAACTGGAAAAACGTTATGGTTATCATGCCTTCAACAGGTCTGCGACTTTATTGGTTGGCAGATATTTTTTCCTGTTCTGCGTTCTTTCAGGTACTGCCGGCGTTCTGTGCTTTCTGGCTCTCAGGAGCAGTGATGTGCGCCGCCGCAGGCTGGAGGACGAGTATCAGGAGCTGAAGCAAAAGATGCGGACGCAGGAAGAAAAAAATCAGCTTGTCACGGACAGATTATGTAAAGAGGAAGGAAAGACCAAGGCTCTGATTACAGATATTTCCCATCAGCTGAAAAATCCGCTGGCCTCTCTGAAAATGAGCTATGAGCTGGCAGATACCGAGAGCCTGACATTGGAGGAGCAGCGAAGCTTCGTGAAGCAGGGCTTTGCGGAAATTTTGAAAATTGAGAATCTTCTGGATACCTTTTTGCAGCTTTCCCGCCTGGAAGCCCATATGATATGTATACAGCCGGTGGATTCCGGTCTGAAGGATACAATCATCCAGTCGGTAAACAGAGTTTACATGAAGGCGTTCCGGAAAGAGATATCCATAGAACTGAACGACTTTACGGACTTCGTGCTTCCCCATGATCCCAAATGGACCCAGGAAGCCCTGATTAACCTGCTGGACAATGCGATTAAATATTCTCCTTCCGGCAGCCATATCGAAATACGGGTGATACCTGTGGTGAGCTACATTTTTATAGAGGTGGAGGATGAAGGGATCGGCATTCCCGCAAGTGAGTATTCCCATATATTCCAGCGCTTTTACCGCGGGGCTTCTTTGCAGGTCAGGCAGGAGGAGGGGAGCGGGGTAGGACTTTACCTGACCCGGAAAATCCTTGAGGAACAGGGCGGAACCATTCGCGTTAAGAAAGGGAAAAAGGGCTCCGTCTTTCAGCTTACGCTGCCCAAACGCCATTTTGGAATAGCAGATGATAAATAGAATAATCCGTGTCATTCTTACAATTTTGTTATTCTTTTTGCAATCCTTCTGTAAGAATCGGGGGCTATGATGGAATGATAAAGGATAACACAGAAAGGATGACTGTTTATGAAACATTTGCAATCAGACAAGGACAGCCGGCAGATGGCGGGACAGCAGCCGGAGGGGCAGCGCTATCCCATCGTACTCACCAGGGATCTTGTAAAATATTATGGAAGCGGTGAAAATCTGGTCCGGGCCATTGACCATACCTCTTTGGATTTGCAGAGGGGAGAATTTACGGCGATTGTAGGGCGTTCCGGCTCGGGAAAAAGTACGCTTCTGCATATGCTCGGCGGACTCGACCGTCCTGATTCCGGGAAGGTCTTGATTGAAGGACAGGATATTTCTTGCCTGAAGGATGAAGAACTGGCCAGATTCCGCCGGCGGAAAATAGGATTCATTTTCCAGGATTACAATCTGGTTCCTTCCCTGAATGTATGGGAAAATATCGTTCTGCCCATAGGACTTGACGGAAAGAAGGCTGATAAGGAGTTTGTTTCTTCCATTGTGGAACGCATTGGTATCCAGGATAAACTCAGGGCGCTTCCAAACACTCTGTCCGGCGGACAGCAGCAGCGGGTTGCCATCGCGCGCGCCCTGGCGGCCCGGCCGGCCATCATACTTGCCGACGAACCTACCGGCAACCTGGATTCCAAAACGGAGCTGGAGGTAATCGCACTCCTGAAATCCTGTGTTAATGATTACTGTCAGACGCTTGTGGTCATTACTCATGATGAAACTATCGCCCAAATGGCGGATCGCATCCTGATTATAGAAGACGGGAAGGTGGTGAGCGAATGAATACCATTAATGCAACCGCCTGTGCAAACCTGAAACTGAACAGGGGGAGGAACCTTCTCACCGGGATCGCCATCATGCTCACCGCATTCCTTATTTTTTCCATTACCACTCTGGGAAGCGGCGTGATCCGGTTTCAGTTCCACGCGGCCAATCAGCTGTACCCGACTTATCATATCATGTACCGTGATGTCCCGGAACAGACTGCCGCAGAGCTGGCGCGCAGCGCAGATATTGAGAAGCTGGGGCTGAGGCAGGATACGGCACAGATACGGCAGGAAGATACCATATGCCGGCTGATATACCTGGATGAAACAGGAAGGGAGCTTGGCAGGATAGATTTGGAAAGCGGCAGTTTCCCTGTTGAAAAAAATGAGATCGCTGTTTCCCGGGCCATGCTGCAGGCCTTTTCCATTTCTGATTCAGCGGTTATCGGAGATGAGATAACACTGCCTATCCAGCCAATAGAAGCCCATGGGCTTGGATTTGAGCAGGAGTATACCTTTACCATATGCGGTATTTTGCCCACGCCGGAAGCTGAAGAGGATAACCGGCTGTATTCCGCTCTTGTGTCAGAGCCGTTTGTCAGGGAACTGCTTCCTGCGTCAGAACGGCTGTACAGGGTTATGGTCCGTTTTTCAAATGCACGGTCCTACACCACGGATGCGATTATTCAGAAGGGGGAAAACATCGCTGAAGCTTTTTCCATCCCCAAAGGCAATATTTCCGAAAATTCCCCTTATCTGTTAGCGAACTATATTGATCCGACCTTTTATTCCGCTATTGCAGTGGTTCTTATTATCGTTGTACTTGCGGGCATTATTACGATTTACAGTATTTACTATGTATCTACCATGTACAAGGTACAGGAATACGGAAAACTGAAAGCATTGGGGGCTACCTCAAAGCAGGTGCGCAGCATCGTTTTCAGGGAAGGAATGCTGACTGCGCTTCTGGCCATCCCTGTGGGACTGCTGACAGGGACAGGGGCATCCTATGGCGCCTTTTCCTTTTTCCTGAATACCTTTTCCAGCAATGATGCGCTGGGAGAAGCGCTCAGGGCGGCGTTCAACAGCAGAGAGCTTCCGCTTCTGCAGGGATGGGTTTATTTCTTTGCAGCAGCAGTCACTCTGTTCACAACAGCCGTCTCCCTGCGCAGGCCGGTACGGATTGCCTCTAAAATATCGCCGGTGGAAGCCATGCGTTATGATGGTCCCGGCTGCCGGACAAAAGCAAAGCAGCGCAAAGGTTATGCGGATATCAGCCTTTTCCGTCTTGTCAGGGCCAATCTGTCACGCAACCGGAAACGGACTATGATCACGCTTGCCGCACTCAGTGTGACAGGGGTTTTATTTCTGTCGGTATCCGCCGTCCTTTCCTGCGCCAATCCTTCCGAAATCGCCCATGACAGGATTTTGTACGATTTTGAGCTTTCCATCTATTCCGTTTCCGGTGATAAAATGCGTCCTGAATTCGAATGGACATCCATTCAGCAGGACAATCCGCTGGATGCCGCGCTGGAAGAGCAGGTGCGAAGCATTCCCGGGGTTACAAAGCTGATCCGCCAGCTGAGTACCGATGTATTGCTGACGGATGTATATGACGGGGATGAGCTTTGGTCTACCTCTGTTTCCGGCGTTCCCAAAGAGTTGGCGGATGCCATGGAAAAATCGGTGATTCAGGGGAAAATTTCCTATGAAGAGCTGCTTGACGGGGATAAAATAATACTGAACAAAAAAGCCTATAACTGGTCGCCGGAATGGCAGATCGGCAGCAGGATTTCCATGCTGATAGAGGACGGCGGCAGACAGATTCCGAAGACCTTCGTTGTCGCGGCAATTGCAGAACCGCCGGTTTACCTGAACTTCTATGCGCCCTTTATGGTTCCTTCTGAAGTGCTGGAAAAGCTGTGTGTAAACAATCAGACGTACCACTGGTCCATCCAGACGGAACCCGGGCAGTTAAAGGCGGCAGAGGCGCAGCTGCGTCAGATGGCTCAGGGAAACCAGTTCCTGAGGCTGAGAACTTTTGAAGAAGAGCTTGCGGAACGTGCCGAGCTTTCCGGCTTCACCTCGGCCATATGTTATCTGTTCCTTTCTATCCTGGGCGGAATCTGTATTATGAACCTGATAAACACCATGACCAACAGTGTTTACGTCCGCAGACGTGAGCTGGGAATGATGCAGGCGCTGGGCATGTCGGAAAAACAGCTGTCACGGCTGTTCCGGTTGGAGGGACTGTTCTATACGCTTGGCTCCCTTGCTTTTTCCACAGCCTTTGGAAGCCTGTTTGGTTATGTGTTTTACGTTAAAGCAAAGGACTCAGGTTTTTTAAGTATCGTAAGCTACCATTATCCATATACGCAGACGCTGGTTCTTTTTATTGCCATAGCGGCAATCCAGCTGCTCATGACCTGGATTCTGGCGCGCAGCTTCCGGAAGCAGAGCCTGATCGACAGGATACGTTTTTCCTGATGCGAAAGGCCATATAATAAGTCAGGTGGCACCATAAATTAAGGGAACCGACGGTTACGGTTCCCTTAATTTTACGGCTTTGGCCGCTTTGCGTTTGTTTTCATCCTGCATGGCGGCATAATGCTTTCTTGTGGTATTCACATCCTTATGTCCAAGCACATCGGCAACCAGATAAATATCCCCGGTTTCCTGGTACAGGGTAGTGCCGTAGGTACTGCGCAGCTTATGAGGGGTGATTTTTTTCAGGGTGGTTACCCTGGAGGCATATTTTTTCACCAGATTCTCCACGCTGCGGACTGTAATTCTTCGGTTCTGCATGGACAGGAAAAAAGCGTTCTCATGACCGCTAAGAGGAATGATGCGCTCACGTTCTTCCAGATAATCATAAAGGGCATCCTCCACCTCTTCGCCGAAATAAACGATATCCTCGTAGCCGCCCTTCCTGCGCACCTTCAGCCGCTGGTTGTCAAAATCCACATCCTGGATATCCAGGCCCACGCATTCGGACACACGGATTCCGGTGCCGAGAAGAAGCGTCAGCAGCGCCAGATCCCTGGTTTTTGTCTTGTTGTGGTAGCGCTGTTCGTTTTTTGTCAGCCTGCCGCCGTCCTCCACCTCATCCAGAAGGACTGCCACTTCATTTGGGTCCATACGGATGATTTCCTTGTCGTGAAGCTTGGGAAGAGGCACCAGAACGGCAGGATTATTTTCTATCAGCTCATTTCTGTAATAGTAATTGTAAAAGCTGCGCAGGGAGGCCAGCTTTCTCTTTTTTCCCCGTTCGTCATTCGTGTACTCCACGCCGTCCTTCACATAATAGGAGAGGTATTCCATGTATTCTTCAATATCCTCCCTGCCGATTTCATCCAGAATGGACAACGGAAAGTCAACGATATCCTTTTTCCGGTATACGCCGTTCGTCTCATGGATGAATTCAAAGAAGACGCCCAAATCATAGGCGTAGGCGATTCGCGTCCTGGATGCCGTGGTATTCTCGATCCCGCGGAAAAACTGTTTGCAGAAGGGCGGGAGAGCAGCGAGCAGCTCCCGGAGCTTCAGTATGTTTTTTTTATTTAATTCGTCATGATAGTTTTTATTCTCTGCCATTTTCTTTTTCCTCCGCTGCAGTCCCTCCGTTGCCATGATCTTTGTGGAATGGTGGTACGATTGTTACCTGCGGCTGGGGTCCGGCGGCGGCCAGCCTGTCATTCCGCCGTCCTGGATGGCTGTAAACATGCGTTCCTTCACGCCGGGATTTTCCTGGTTCAGTTTCTTAAGCAGCTGCTTCACATATTCCCGTTTGGTATAGCCGTCGGCGGGACAGGGGCTTTTTACCACAGGGATCTGGTTCTTATTCACAAAGCCGATGACATCCGCCTCATTCATATACATGAGCGGCCTTATCACCGTCAAATCCATCCGGTCCAGATAGGTGACCGGGCTGAAGGTATGGAAGCGGCCTTCGTAAATCAGGCTCATCAGCATGGTTTCCACCACATCGTCCTTATGATGGGCATAGGCAACCTTATTGCAGCCCTCCTTCTTGATGGCCTCATTTAAGGCTCCTTTTCTCATTTTAGCACAAAGGGAGCAGGGATTGGACTCTTTTCTCTGCTCAAAAATAATATCTGCAATATCCGTTTTCACAATGGTATATGGAATTTGCAGTTCGTCGGCGCAGATGCTTTCAATACGGCTTAAATCCAGATTGCCGAAGCCCAGATCCACAGTCACCGCATGGATATCGAACTTCTGCGGATAAAAGCGGCGCAGGCCGTGCAGCGCATATAAAAGTGTCAGGGAATCCTTTCCTCCGGAAATACCTACCGCAATTTTATCCCCGTCGGCGATCATATGGTAATCATCCACAGCCTTGCGGACATAGCTTAAAACCTGTTGCAGTCTCATAAATCATCCTTTCTTTTGTAACACGTGTCTCTTTATAAATCCTGAATAGATATTATACAATTATTTTAGAGAAATTTCATTAATTTTGCTTAATTTTTTAATGCGGGTGTTATATAATAGATATCGTGCACACCTGTATCCGGGTTCCTGCCGACAATACTTAAACAAAAGGAGACCATGCAATTATGAAATTCCGCTGGGACAAAAAATATCTCTATTGGGGCATCACGGCCCTTCTGGTCATAGGAGCCAGTATATGCCTCTTTTTCCTGATGTTCCGGGGCGCCAATTTCAAGGACGGAGTCTCCAAAATCATCGCTATTTCCATGCCCATCATCGATGGCCTGATTCTTGCCTATCTGCTCACTCCGGTTCTGAATTTTATTGAACATAAGGCTCTTAAGTACATTTTCAAGAAAAAGCGTGGGGATATGACTGAAAAGCAGCGCAAAATGCTACGAATGTCCGCCATTACGCTTACCTTGCTGTTTGTTGTTTTTATCATTTACGCATTCTGTTCCATGGTGCTTCCTCAGTTATTCAAGAGTATACAGAGCATTGTATTTCAATTTCCCGTATATGTGAACAACCTTACCGTCTGGCTGGAAAAGGTCCTGGCGGACAACCCTGATGTGGAGACTTTTATCAACGATCTCATCAGCACATATACACCTGAATTGAAAAACTGGATGAATGAAACCCTGCTGCCTCAGATGAACGCCGTACTCAAGGTGGTTTCCAACTACGCGTTCAGCCTTCTGAAGGCCATGTGGAACCTGATAATCGGTCTGATTATTTCGGTATACATCATGGGAAGCAAGGAAAAATTTTTCGGACAGGCAAAGAAAACCGTGTATGCGGCCATGGATATCAAGCGTGCCAATGCTTTTATTGAAGACATCCGTTTCGTGCACCGCACCTTCGGCGGTTTTATCAGCGGCAAGCTTTTGGATTCCCTGATTATCGGAATTCTCTGTTTTGCAGGAACCAGTATTATGGGTACGCCTTACCCCGTGCTTATCAGCGTTATTATCGGCGTTACCAATATCGTTCCCTTTTTCGGGCCCTATCTGGGCGCCATTCCCAGTGCGGTCCTGATATTGATGATCGATCCGATGCAGTGTCTCTATTTCCTGATTTTTATCCTGATTCTGCAGCAGTTTGACGGCAATATCCTCGGGCCCAAAATTCTTGGCGATTCCACGGGGCTTTCCAGCTTCTGGGTAATCTTTTCCATTACCCTGTTCGGCGGTATCATGGGAGTTCCCGGAATGGTAATCGGTGTTCCGACCTTTGCCGTAATTTATGCTTTGTGCAGGCGCCGCATCAACCGTAATCTGAAGAAAAAGAATCTGCCTACAGAAACGGACGAATATAAAAACCTGGGAAGTATTAAAGAAGGCAGCAGGGAATTCGTTCCTTACCAGCCGGAAAATGCGGATGGCAAGCCGGCGGAGAAGGCAGGGGCCGCTTCAGAGTCTTCTGTGGAGGGAACGGATGACGACAGGGAAGATAAGTGAATTGAAAGAGATGGTTTAATTAATTATGATAATTACAGATTTCAGATATGAGCACATTCCGGAGGCGGAGGCGCTGGCGCTGTCCTGCTATGATGAGGAGCGCAGAGAGGTTCCGGCTCTGCCGGAAATCCATTCGGTGCCGGCCCTGAAAGACTTTGCAGACAATCATATGGGGGCAGCAGCCCTTGAAAATGGGCGGCTGGTTGGCTTTTTGTGTTCGGTTGCCCCTTTTGATAATGTATTTCGATCCACGGATGTGAAAGGTGTTTTTTCACCTATGCTGGCCAATGCTGCCGTTTTGGAAAACAGGGCCGCAATTTATGCCGCATTGTATCAGTACGCTGCGCTTAAGTGGGTGCAGGCGGGAGCGTACAGCCATGCGGTCTGCCTTTATGCCCATGATGAAGCTGCCTTGGGGCAGTTTTTCCGTTATGGATTCGGCCTGCGCTGCGTGGATTCAATCCGGACAATGCAGCGGTTGGATACGATGCGGCGGATGGATGGGCAACGGCTTTTGAAGAGTGGGAGCGCTCATGAGGGAAAGACAGGTATGTCGTCTTTGGGGGGATTTGTTTTTACGGAGCTGAAACCAGAGGAATATTGCCAAATATATCCGCTTGATAGCATGCTGAACAGTCACTACCGGAAAAGCCCTTTTTTTATGAACCGCAGGCTGGAAAGCTGTGAAGAATTTTGTGAGGAATGTGTGAGGAATAAAGACAGATGCTTTGCCGCGTTCCAAAAGGGGGAGCCATGTGCATACCTGAAACTTTCAGATACAGGGGAAACCTTCATTACGCAGGCTTCCGACTATATTCATATTACAGGCGCATTTTGCCTGCCGGAATATAGGGGAAGAGGACTGTATCAAAATTTGCTGGACTATGCTGTGGATATTCTGGAAAAAGAAGGATATACGCGCCTTGGCGTAGATTTTGAAAGCATAAACCCAACAGCCGATAGATTCTGGTCCAAATATTTTACTGCCTATACCCAGGGCGTTGTACGCCGTATTGATGAACGGATTGGGCAAGTCATTGTTCCGGAATAAATGAATATTACATACAGGAGATTATACATCATGAAATTTGTGATTCAAAGAGTAACCGGCGCCAGCGTTTCTGTGGAAGGAGAAACTGTTGGAGCCATCAGGAACGGTTTCCTGGTGCTTATCGGTGTAACTGATACCGATACGGAGGCCGTTGCCGATAAAATGCTTCGTAAAATGCTGAACCTCAGAATCTTTGAAGATGAAAACGGAAAAACCAATCTGGCGCTCAAGGACGTAAACGGAAGTCTTTTGCTCGTTTCCCAGTTTACCCTGTATGCCGACTGCAGAAAGGGTAACAGGCCGTCTTTTGTGAAGGCAGGGGCGCCGGAACATGCAAAGCAGCTGTATGAATATATTATTGAAGAATGCCGTAAGGAATGCGGTAATGTGCAGTGTGGAATTTTTGGTGCGCATATGAAAATAGAACTGGTGAATGACGGGCCGTTTACCGTTGTGCTTGATTCAGAGGAGCTGATGTAAACAGGACGGGGAAATTCACGCAAAAGGTTTACATAATATTGTTATGTAAACCTTTTGCGTGAATTGTTATATTTTGCTGTTTATAATCAATTGCGCGCCGGAGATTTCGCATTGCAACATTTCGTTAAACTTCTTGGCTCGCAAATTTTTTCCTGGGAGGATTCTGTATTGACAATAACTCATAAAGGTTCTGTGGTGCTTGAAACTGAACGTCTTATCCTTCGCCGGTTTACTATTGACGATCTTGAGCCGGTTTTTAATAACTGCTGGAGCAAGTCTGAGGTTTGGCAGTGGACAAATTATAAGCCTATGAAAACCACCGAAGATGTTGTTAAGACTGCGGAGATGTTTACTGAGGAATGGCTGGGCGCATATTCCCGGCCAAACAGATACAGCTGGGCAATCCAGATGAAAGCGTCCGGCGATGTCATCGGCAGGTTCTTCGGCATGCACCCGGAGGATCGGCTTAAACAAATTGAACTTGCGTATGAAATCGGCCCTGACTGGTGGAACCAGGGCTACATGACCGAAGCGGTAAAAAGAGTTCTGGACTACTTTTTCCGTGAGATTGGCTTTAACCGGGTTTATGCCTACCATGCTCATGAAAACCCTGCTTCCGGCAGAGTGATGCAGAAATGCGGGATGCTTTACGAGGGCACTATGCGCCAGGCCTGCCTGTGTAACCGCGGTATCTTTGATAAGGTGAATTACGCAATTCTTGCAGAGGACTATTTTGGCAGGCAGAAAATGGGAAAGGACGGTTGAAAGCGCTATTTAAGTGTTAAAAAGCATTATCTATTCGTTAAACTTGTGTTTTGCGAATAGTCCTATTTGTAAGCTGTGATGCTCTTCTATGTAATTAATCATTTAAAAGAACAAAAGCTAAAAATGCAGTCCACGTATTACAGGAGAAATGACAGGCACCAGGCATCCCTGTTTACATGGGCTTCAGGTTTTTATTCAGCCGTTCAACCATCCAGGCCAGTCTTTTTTCACGGCCGGCATCTGTTTTGGCATCCAGCCAGGCACGTGTATAGGTCTTTTTAACAGAAGGAGGCATTGCCATAAAATTCGTATGGGCGGGTTCAAATTTTGAAAGGAGGCCGGATACTAAGGCTATTTGCTCCTCGGTAATCTCCGGCGGCTTCCTGGCATTCCATTGCCCGTTTTCCCTGGCCTGCGCAATTTTTATCCTGCCATAATCTGTCATAATGCCCTGGGCTTCAAGTTTTTGGACCAGAGCCTTATTCTTTTCTGACCACTTGCTGTTTGCCCTGCGTGTGGAAAAATATTTTTTATAACTCTTATCGTCAATTTTCTGCATCTGACCGTCAATCCAGCCAAAGCAAAGTGCTTCTTCAAGTGCCTCGCCGGCCGTCAGCGTTTCAGGGCCGCCTGCTTTGCCAAACAGCAGCCATATGCCGCTGGCTGTCTGACAGTTTTTCTCCAGCCAGGCCCTGAATTCTGTTCTGTTGGTAAATTGCATTATATTGTCGTCCATGGTATCTCCTTTTCCGGATCTGATTTTTCTGGAACTGATTTAAAATGATAGATTTTCTTGCGGTAATCCCGGGGAGAACAGCCCTTCAGCCTGTGAAAAACTTTGGAAAAATAGTTGGAATCCGCAAAACCTGAATGCAGGGCAATTTCCGTGAGACTCTCCTCTCCTGCCAGAATGTCAGGGAGGCTCTGTTCAATTCTGTACTTCAGTAAATAGTCAAACAGAGATTCCTTCATATATCGTTTGAAAATGCGGCAGCATTCACTTTTGCACAGGTGCACATTCCGGGCGATATCATCCAGCTCCAGCTTCTGCTGGTAATTTTCCTGGATGAAGGTAATCATTCTGCGGATTCTTTCATAATTTTTTTCATCCCTTCCATTACTGTTACAGGCTTTGTCCAGGCAGCAGTGCTCCAGCATCAGTCTCCAGATGTGAAGCAGCTCCTCCTGCAGTTGCAGTTCATATAAGGGCTTCTTTTCTTCATATACGGCGGTAATATGCCGGAGGCCTTCTATTACCTCCCCATGCCAGCTCTCTTCGCTGTTAAAGCTTTCTTTGCCATAATAATTTTCTTTGCCGTGAAAAAATTCTTTTCTGTGAAAATGCAGAAAAGTCAGGCCGGAATTATGGATCAGAGGTTCCACATACTTTTCCTGGAGCAGGCTGCCTTCATAGCCATAGAGCAGCCTGGGAGAAAAGGTAATGGAAATGTAGCGGCAGTCTCCTTCATCCGCTCTGTGCGCCGAATGGAGCGTTCCTGAATTGCCGAACAGGGCGTCTCCTTCATTCAGGCTGATGCTGCTGTCATTTATCTGATAAATCATGCATCCGTCCGTTACCAGCGTAAATTCAATTTCCGTATGCCAGTGCCAGAGAAAAGAGCCTGTCTCATAGCGGGAAAGTCTTTCCCTGCTGACCAGGAAAGGAAATCGATAGCTTCCGTGCTCCTTTAATTCCCGGCCGGAGGGGTTGGTGATTATCTGTGTTTTTTCTTCCTGCCTGTCCATCTGCTCTCCTGTCCGTGCAAGGAACTGATCCTTCTGCAATCCGCCCTCATTCCCTGCTTACAACCTTCTTATAAGAAGGATAGCATTATCAGACTGGCAATGCAATTACTATTTTACCTTCTGAGCAATATATTCCTTATAATGCGCAGAATTTTTAAGGAGTACATAACTAAAACCGCTATAATAATAACTGTAAAGGGCGCCCGGATAAAAACGGAAAGGAAAGAAAAAATGTGTAAATCAAAGGAAAGTTTGAAGGAAATGCTCTATGCTGTTTATGGAGAAGGCACCCGGAGCCTTGCCCGCTTCACTGCGCTTGAACGGCAGCTGAAAACAGAATTTAATGCGGAGGGAGCCGAATATTTTACTGCTCCGGGAAGAACGGAAATAATAGGGAACCATACGGATCATAATGGAGGCAAGGTGCTTGCGGCCAGTATTGGGATGGATACCATTGCCGCTGCCTGGCCGAATCATTCCGAATGTGTCATTGTGCGAAGCCAGGGCTTTTCACAGCCCTTTGTTTTAGATTTGGAACATCTGGATGCAGTACCGGAGGGGGACGGAACCCTTTCCCTGCTGGCGGGTATTTTCCGGGGGTGCCGTACCCTTGGTTTTAAGGTAGAAGGCTTTTATGCCTGTATTTCCACTGAGGTGATCAGCGCGGCCGGCGTCAGCTCTTCCGCTTCCTTTGAAATGCTGATTTGCGCCATTATCAATCATTTCTTCAATGAAGGCCGTATGTCCTGCCTTGACTATGCAAAAATCGGGCAGTATGCGGAGCATCATTACTGGAAAAAGCAGTCCGGGCTTATGGATCAGCTGGCTTGTGCGGTGGGCGGAGCGGTCTTCCTTGATTTTTCAGATAAGGAGAATCCGGTGGTGGAAAAACTCACTCTCCCGCTGGAACAGGAGGGCTATCAAATCATCCTGGTAAATACCGGAAAAGGCCACGGAAACCTGAGCCGGGAATACTCGGAAATCCCTTCGGAGATGAAAACGGCAGCTTCCTGTCTTGGAAAACGGCAGCTGTCTGATACCAGCCTGGAATCGCTCCTGCAGGAAGCATCGGCTGTCCGGCAAACCTGCGGTGACCGCAGCCTGCTGCGAGCCATCCATTTTTTTGAAGAAAACAGACGGGTTGACGACGCCAGGGAAGCGCTTGGTCAAGGCAATATTCCCGGTTTTCTTTCTCTTGTCAGCCAGTCAGGCAATTCTTCCTGGAAATATCTTCAGAATTGCTGTGTCCCTTCTGAGCCGGCAGAGCAAAGCGTGAGCGTAATGCTCGCTCTTACAGAGCTGTTTCTGGCCAAAATCGGAAAAGGGGCCTGCCGGGTACATGGAGGAGGCTTTGCCGGTGTCATCATGTGCATCCTTCCCCGGGAAGCTGCCGATGTATACAGGGAATATATTTCCGCTTATGCAGGATGCAATAATGTTTTTCCCGTCACAATCCGCAGTCAGGGCGCAATTCATCTGGGGTAAAATAATATGCCGGCGCAGGAAATGCCAGACAACCAGCCGGTACTTATATATGCGGATGCTTTTTCCTGCGCCGGGCATACTTTTTTATATTCCCTGTTCTTCAAAGCATGTTTTCAAATAAAGCGCATCCTCCATGGTATTGTCCCAGGCATATTTTTTCAAATCCACTCTGTTATCCTTTACCGGGACACCTTCCTTTTCCAATAGAAGCCGCTGCATATCCGGCGTATCGAAGGCGAGGGAACCGGAAAGAATCCCCTGGGAATTAACAATGCGGTGCGCCGGAAGATCACCGGCAAGCCCTCTGTTCAGGGCATAGCCTACCTGTCTGGAATTGCGCGGCCGGCCGCATAAAAGCGCCAGCTGCCCATAGGTAGCCACTTTCCCACAGGGAATCTGTGAACCAACCAGCGCCAATCTTTTATAAAAATCCATCTTTATCCCTCCCATAACATCGGCCATTTTCCTGTTTTTCAACCTGATTATATAATGAGGGCCGGCCTGCGTCAATGTACACCTGATAAACCAAATGCCCCTTGACCTTCCCCCGCAGAGGAGGCGTTATGCTGTATTCAGCAACCAAAATCAAGACGGCGGATCTGGAAATAAATGCCGGTATTCATTACAGAAAGCGGGAACAGGAATGAAAAAAACAGTGGATAATTTTCAGCCTGCAGGCGGCATGCACTGCATCACCAACGCAATGAAACAAATCTTTAATTTCTATAGGCATCCTTTATCGGAGGAAATGCTGTTCGGGCTTGGCGAAGGCCTTGACTTTGCATACATAAATATGGCACATTCGCCGATGGTATCGGGGCGTTCGAAAATAATGGAATTTGAGGGGATATTATCGAAACGCCTTGGGGTGGGGATGAAATTCAGGAAAGTATCATGTTTGATTTCAGTAATTTTAAAAATGCGGATAATGCAGGAATTCGTCAGGCTATCATGGCAGTGTGTGATAAAATGTTAAATCCCCAGGCCAGGCTGAAGGGAATCTGCGGTATTGAAAAATTTGGGAAGGAAATTATAAAATGGGGTTCCTTCGATGCGGCAAAGCTGCGGACGGCGGCAATAACCAACTATTTTCAGATAAGTGCGGATGGGGGGACCGGCGGCGGGATTTTCAGAAAAATGTACGGCGGATTTTTGCTTGAGGCGGCAGAACTGCTTGAAAACAGCCGTATCCGGACGATTGGCTCACGCTTCTTTGAAATTGCAGAGGAGTGGGATATTGTGGCAAATGAACTGTGGGAGGTGTCTGAAGATGGGCATAGCAGTCTCCTGCTCCATATATCTGAAGAAATCAGGGCGCTGCATGACGCGGAATATGATTTATACAGCCAGCTGACGAAGCTTTGAACACGCACAGAAAAAGACGCGGTTTTCAATAGATAACGCGAAAATACAGCAGACTTTTTCTCAGCGCATGGGCTCCCAACAGATAAAGCATGGCGCAGGCGGTGCTGAAGCTGAACAGGACATATAACAGACCGGGCTTTTTACTTTTCATGAATTTTCTCCAATGTGGAATGCTGGGGTGAATTTTATCTGAGATTAGTATTCCCCTGATAAAGAATTGCATGTCAGTCTGCCGGATCCTAATTTTGTCATTTTACATGAAGTTAACATAAATATATTATGTTAACTTTATATCCTTATAAGATTGTATTAAGGTTACATAAATAAATTATGTTAACTATATTGCTGTTTTAAATTGAATAAAGCTGCTCAGGCATTTTTTTTAAGTATTCTCTGTATGCCGGCAGTATCTGTCAGGTTCACTGTCTCAAAAATCCCATTGTAAAAAATGCCCCAGTTATTAAATACACAGGGCAGGTCTTTTGCTTTCCGGAGTGAGTCTACCCGGATGAAAGAAACAGGGATATGATTTGTTTTACAGTAATCTCCTATCCTTTCGATATACTGCGGTATAAATGGACATTGCATATCATAAAAGATTGTCAGCTCTTTATTTTCGATCCTGGAGCTTTTGGCCCTGGGAGTGAATTCCGGCAGGGTTCCGTCAAAGGAAAGGGCAAGCAGTTCATATCCGTTTTCGGTGGTGTCAGCCACCTTAAAGCCATATTTTTTCGCAAACGCCTGATCGGAAAGCCAGCCCTTTTGTTTTTTGGCCCCCAGTATACAAATGCCGGATTTTCCCTTTTCCCTGGCATCTGCAATACAATATTCCATCAGGGCTTTCCCATACCCTTTCCCCTTGCAGCTGCCGGATACCCACAGGCAATACAGGTAATAATAATTGTCACCGATAATGGGTACCCAGGCAGTTTCAAGAGGGGCATATTCAATAAAAACCGTGGCCTTTTCATTCAATTTTCTGAATACATGGCCCTCCGCCAGCCGATCCGAAAGCCATTGCCGTTTTGCCTCCACCCCCTGGTGCGGCTTTTTACTGCGGATGATACAGCATAAATGCTCGTTGGCAAGGTTTTCCGGTGTTAAATTTACAAAATCCATATTCATGTAATGCCCCTCCTGTTTCACTGTTTGTCAATATTTTATCATAAACCGGTAAGCCCGTCTATCGAAGCGGATCCATAATTGAAGTGGTTCCATAATCCAAGCAATTTCATGCTCCAAGTGGTCCCGTACAGGCTGTCTGGCAGGATAAAGGCGGCCGTCTTCGGCTGTGCTGAAAAAGGGACCGCCTGCAAGCATCAGATGAACGCTGCAGGCGGTCCCTTTCCCGGATATGGTGCAAGGGTTAAAGCTTAAATTTGCTCTTATCCTTCATTTCTTTATCAAATTCCGGATTGAAATAATAAAAGTTTTTGGGATCCAGTTTATCCTTTGTTTTTTCCAGCGCTTCACCGAATCTCTGGAAATGGACGATTTCCCTGGTACGCAGGAATTTCAGAGGTTCCCTGACTTCCGGATCGGTAATCATGCGCAGCAGGTTGTCATAAACGGTCCTGGCCTTCTGTTCTGCCGCCAGGTCTTCTGTAAGGTCCGCAATGGCATCGCCCTTGGACTGAAACTCAAGTGCTGTAAACGGGACGCCTGCGGCGGCCTGGGGCCAAAGGGCCGCGGTGTGATCGATATAATATGCGTCAAAGCCGGCTTCCTGTGCCTGCTCTACGGTCAGGTGCTTCGTCAGCTGGTAAACCATGGCGCAGATGATTTCCATATGCGCAAGCTCTTCTGTACCAATATCTGTAAGAAGGCCGCCCACTTCCTTTACCGGCATGGAATAACGCTGCGCCAGGTAACGCATGGAGGCGGACAGCTCACCGTCCGGACCTCCGTACTGGCTGATGATCAGCTGTGCTGTTTTCGGACAGGTTTTGGTAATTTTTACGGGGTACTGCAGTCTTTTTTCATATGCCCACATTTATACACACGCTCCTTCCCAGGGGGCCGGACCGTCTGTCCAGCTGAATTTTTTCATTTCCTTGCCGCAAAGGACCATGGCTGCTTCGGAAAGCGGGTAAAATTTCTGCGCGAATTCTTTTGTCAGCTGCACTTTACGGTTGGAATATTCCTCAAACATGCGGAGGGCTTCCTCATCTTCTTCGTGGGTATCCAGATACAGTGTCAGGTCATTTACCACAAAGCCGGCTTCGTCAATTTTGGAAAGCAGCTGTTCTCTTTCCTCCTGTTGCGTACTTTTTTCTTCAGCGCCGTTGTCAAAACCCTGGCCCGCGGGGATTTCCTCTGTGTCGTCAGCCATAAAAAATGGCAGGTTCAGCTCCGGGAAAATGGTTCCTTTTCTCAATGCCGCCGCAGGTTCATAGACTGATTTCCACTTCTGGCAGGGAATGCTTGCAATAGCAAGCTGGTTACCGTTTTTATCCATTGTAAAACTCCTTTCTGTTGCATAAAATGACATGGAGTTCGTAGCTTCATGCCGCCGGAATCTATATTTTTTTTAAGTAAAAAAGGGTCTTTTTACCACAAAAAAATACATCCTCCGACAAGCTTAGTATGCTTCCGGGAGAATGTATTTATGTTGGGAGTTTGATACATTACTTATTTGCAGCTGTCATTTTTGTTATATTACGGCATAGCTTCCAGGATAAAGCAGTCTGCATAAAAGGCAGAGTTTCTGTCTACGTCTGTAGTATCCAGGAGGAGCTGGCTGCCTTGTTTTTTAAAAGGAATTTCCTGGCCGGTTCTCATCAGCCTGACACTCTTTATGTCTTCAGTGGCAGTAAGGTATACGCGCAGGGGCAGACGGACGCAGTCATCGTAGAGATAGAAAGCATATCGGATATTATTTTTGGCAGTGTATTTCACATTTCTTTCAAAATAGGGCTTGATAATATCGGTTTCATAAATGCCCTCTCCATGCATCCTGAGCCATCTGCCCATATCGCGCAGTGAAGCCACAGCCCCGGCAGGAAGCTCGCCGTCCGGTTGCGGAGCCAGGTTCAGGGCCAGGTTGCCGCCTTTGGAGACGATGTCCAAAAGAAGATGGACAAGCTGCCTGCCGGATTTGAAGTGATCCGTATAATGAAAGGAGAATTTCTCTCCTACTGTGGTGCAGGTTTCCCAGGGGATAAAAAGCGGCTCCTCCGGCACCTGTTTTTCAGGGGTTACAATGTTTTCGTATTCTCCGCCCACCGTCCTGTCACAGACAATGAGGTGAGGCTGCGGGCCTTTTCTAAGCTTCTCCACGATTTCCCCCAGGCGGATATCCTGATTAAGGTTATCCTTGTTAACCCAGCCTCCGTCCAGCCAGAGACAGTCAATTTTTCCATAATCGGTGCCAAGCTCCTCCAGCTGCCTGTGCGTATAGGATACAAAGCGGTCCCACAGCTGCGGGTATTCCTGAATGGAATAGTTCACATTTCTTGTGGGCGCTGTTCCGAAATCACGATGCCAGTAATCATCACAGTGCCAGTCGGGTTTGGAAAAATAAACGGAAATGGCCATTCCCCTTTTCCTGAATTCTTCATACAGGCTGCGCGTGATATCGGCATAAGGACTTGTATGGAAGGGACAGGAAGGATCGGTAATCTTATAATCGGTGGTCGCAGTATCAAACATACAGAAGCCGTCATGGTGCTTGGTAGTAAAAAGGAGGTATTTGAAACCGCATTCCTCAGCCAGCTGTGCCCATTTATCCGGACGGAATTTTACAGGATTGAATGTTTTGTTGGCATTGATATACTGCTGCTTGAAGGTTTCAATATCGGTCCAGTCCACATCCACCTGTGACCAGGAAGCATCGCCGTCCGACAGGGGCCAGGATTCCATGGTTCCCAGCTGGCAGCCCGGCGCCCAGTGCATCATAAAGCCCAGCTTCAGACCCATAAACCATTTTACATGTGCCTGTACTTCAGGCTCCTTCGGAGGCACATACTGCTCGGCGGCTGTGTAGGTATGCACGCCGTTGGTTACAATTTCTTTTTTCATTTTTCTGCCTTTCCGCCCGTTTCCCCGGGCAAACTGCTTTTGTCAGGATTTTCTTTTTCCTGTGTGATATCCAGTATAATGCGTACTGTCAGGCTCCCATCCTCCTCATTCCGGAAAATCAGGCCGCTTCCTCCGTGATACCAGAGCGCGATCCGTTCATTTACATTGCGGATGCCAAAGCCGCTGGAAACCTGCAGCGTTGTTTTTTCATAACGTATGTGGCGGTTCAGTTCCTGTGCGTCACAGCCCCTGCCATTGTCATGGACCTCTATCAGCGCCGTACGGCCTTCCTTCCAGGCGTGTATGTCAATGCACAGATCCTCCCCATCCACCGTTTTGGCATGGCGCACGGAATTTTCCACAAGCGGCTGCAGGGTAAATTTGGGAATGCTGATATCCTCGTTGTCAACGGAAGTTTCCAGGTGCAGCCGGTTGTTATGGCGCAGCTGGTAAACGGAGATAAATTCCCGGATATTGGCGATTTCCTGGGAAATGGCAACCATACCGTCCGCATTGGTGATGCTGTAGCGCATCATATTGGCGATGGAGGAAACGATACTGGCGATATCATCACAGTTTCGGGATAAAGCGAGCCAGTTCACCATATCCATCGCATTAAAAATAAAATGAGGGTTGATTTGGGCCTGCAGGGCGCGCAGCTGTGACCGTTTTTCCTTTTCATCCTGAATGCGGATGTCTTCAATCAGCCGGTTGACATTGTCAATGAGCTGGCCGAAGCTTTTTTCCAGTATGACAAGCTCCTTTTCATTGGATACGTGCAGCTTTTCCTTATCATAATTCCTGGTGTCGCGCACCTCTCCGATTGCGGCGGAAAGACGGATCAGAGGGCGGCTTAAGCGACCGGTGAGGATGTAAATGGCAAGCAGGAGAACCAGGGAAATTCCTGCGAAAATCAGGCTGTAGGTAGCCATCAGGGGCTTTACGCTGGCGGTGATATCGCTGTTTGGAGTAAGAAAAAGCAGATGTATGCCATACTGGGCCTGGCAGTTGCTGGCCAGGTATTTTTCCCCGTCCAGGCTTAAGGTAAACTCATCCTGTTCCCCGCAGCCGGAGGCCTGCCAGGCATATTCATAAACGTTGCAGCCGATGCCTGTGCTGCTGCAGTACAGGTTTTTCCCATCATCATCAAGAATGGCATAACCGCTTCCGGCCGTCACAGGAATACTGGAAAATACGTTTTCCAGCTGGTTTTTCGCTACGCTTACCACCATCACTGCGGTGCCGTTGGAATCATAAGGACCAATGTAGTAGGTGTTGATAATTTTTCGGGCAATGCAGAATTCATCTGTAGACTCATTCGTAAATACATGAACGGTACGCTTTACGGTTTCCCTGTACCATTCCTCCTCCTGTACATTGGTATCGGAAAAGACCACATTTGAGGCAGCATAGGGATTATTGTCAAGGGTATAGCTTTCAAAGGTCTTAGCAATCGGGAGGAGGTCAGAGAGAAAAAGGGTACTTCGGTAATAATAGGTGCTGTCAATTACCTGGTGCGTGGCGTAATGCGCAAACTGGGTCTTGACGGCCTCCCGCATCTGTATTGTTTCCAGAGGATCCGTGCATGGATTGCTCAGATAACCGCCCAACGCCTTGTCACTGACCAGCTGCACGGCAGTGTGATAGACGGACTGTACAAAGTTATCGGCCATCTGGCGGTTCAGCTCCACACTGGCCCGCTGCCTGATTACGGTTTCCTCAAACATAACGTGATAAAAGTACAGATACATAACCCCATAGGAAACAAGCAGGACGGAAAGCATGACGGCTGCAGTGATATAGAAAATTTTTTTCCTAATTCCCATCAATACCTCCCTGTATAATCAGATTTCTGTATTCGCTGGGGGTGCTCCCCATTTTCTTTTTAAACAGCTTGGCGAAGTATTTGGCGTCACTGTAGCCGGAAAGTGCGGCTACCTCAGAGATGGAATACTGCATATCGGAAAGAAGCTCCCTGGCCTTTTCCAGACGCAGTTCGGTAACATAACTGATCAGATTGTTCCCCGTCGTCTGCTTGAAAACAGTGCTCAGGTGGGACAGGGATACATGCATGGCATAGGACAGGCCGGACAGGTTAAAATCCGGTTCACAGTAATGCTCTCCGATATAACGGAAGGCATAGGCGGCTATTGCCTCCGTATGGGCGCTCTTCTGCTGGGAAACGCTGGTCAGCAGATCATAGTATTTCGTGATAATATAGTCCATTTTTTCCTGGCGGCTGGTCATATCCAGGAAATTTTCCATGGTTTCATTCCTGGAATAGGAAATTGCCTGCTGCTCCAGATTCATGTCATTCAGATAGGCGTATAAATAATTGATAAGCTGGATGCCTACGGGATTGCAGTCATTCCCGTTCATCAGCTCGGCAAATAGCGCCGACTGGAAAAATTCATCCAATATACCGCGATCATTGGTTTTCAGCGCCTCCAGAAGCTGTTGCTTTAAGGAATCATCCCAAACTGTAAGGTAGGATTTGCGCTGGAGAAGAAGCAGCTCCTGCTTACGGGCAAGAAGATCATTGAGCTGCCCTATTTTTTCCCGTGTGATGGGTTTGAGTATGTAATCAATTACCCCATATTGGATGGCCTGTCTGGCAAACTCAAATTCACCGTGAGCGGTAAGAAGTATCATCTGTATGTTTTCATTTTTCTCATGGACGATACGGGCCAGCTCGATGCCGTTCATGCCGCCCATTTTTATATCGGATATGATCACATCCGGAATCAGTGTTTCCATGAGCGCGACGGCTTCCTCTCCCGAAGAGGCCGTGCCAGTCAGTTCACCCTGGAAGCGGTTCCAGTCCAGCATGGATATGAGGCCTTCTATAGCGTATTTTTCATCGTCTACCAAAAGTATTTTCAGCATTGGGGAACGCCTCCTTTTCAGGTGATGAATTTATTATAAAGCCGGTAAGAGGGATGTGCAATTGATTAACAGGAGAATCGAAAAAAATACACCTTTTCTAAAAAGAATCTGATTGTAGGGGTCGGCGCGTTTTTCTACAATGGAAGCATACCGAAAAGGAGGTTTTGGGGAATGGGAAAAAGAAAAAATATTCTGTTGCTTTTGTCGGATCAGCAGAGGCTGGATACGGTGAGCGCTTATGGGATGGACTGTATCTGCAGGACTCCGCATATTGACAGGCTTGCGGAGGAAGGAATGAAGTTCCGTAATGCGTTCTGTACTTCTGCTATCTGTGCACCTTCCAGAGCCAGTGTGATGACCGGGCTGTATGCGCACCGGCATGGAGTGATAGATAATTATACGGATATTAAGGAAGGCGTGCCGCTTTTGGGGGATTGTATGGCTTCTGCCGGGTACTATTGCGGTTATGTGGGAAAGTGGCATGTATCACCGGTGAAAACACCGGCGGAATGCGGTTTTGAGGATAATCTTCCCTTTATGGGCTATGGGTTTCCCGGAAGCAGGGTATTTCCCAGCCTGAAATTTGATATTCCGCCGGTGAATACACCCAATTATTATGCGGAGTATCTGAAGGAAAAAGGGTTTGAGGGTGTGGATGTATCGCATGGGTTTATGGGAAATAATCCAGCGCTTCAGATTCAGGAGATGTTTTGCAGGCACGAGGGGCCTGTGGAGAGCACAATAGAGTATTTTGTGGCGCAGGAAACCAACCGGCTGATCGAAAAGGCAGGGGATAAGGATCAGCCTTTCTTTATCTGGAGTAATTTCTGGGGGCCGCACAGTCCGAGCATTGTACCGGAACCCTACTATTCCATGTACCGGCCGGAGGATATACCGGAACATCCCAGCTATTGCGAGGATTTCCATGATAAGCCGTATGGATATTATCTGACGGAGAAGATGTGGGGTCTATCGGATTATGGCTGGAAGGGGTTCCAGGAGATTGCCGCCAGATATTTCGGGCATTGTACGCTGATAGATGACTGTGTGGGAATGATAGTTGAGAAACTGAAGGAATGCGGATTGTATGAGGATACGATAATTATATACAGCGCGGATCACGGGGATTGCATGGGCGCGCACCGGCTGATTGAAAAGGGCGCTTTTACGTTTGATGAAATCTACAGGATCCCTTTGGTAGTGAAGGGACTTGGGACTAAAGATAATGAGAGCCTGGTGCTGCTGCAGGAACTGATGCCAAGCATACTTGAACTTGCCGGCATGAGGCCTCCCAAAAAAGTGGACGGAGAAAGCCTTGTGCCCCTGATGCTGGGAGAAGTGCCGGATAATGGCCGGAAGTATATTTATGGGGAGTATCACTATCATTTTTATACAGCGCGGCAACGCATGGTAAGGAATTTGGAATATCAGTTTACTTTTAATGAGAATGAACGGGGAGAATTATATGATTTAGGCAAGGATCCCTGGATGCTCAAAAATGTGTGTTATGAGAAGGAATACGAAGGCATAAAACGTTGCCTGATGGATCGGATGAGTGAGTTTATGAAGGAAACAGAAGATCCGGCAGGGGTATGGTTTGAGAGAATCCGGGAGTTTTACTGATAATTATGATGACAGGCTTATGACGAAGTTTTTTCGTAAGGCATCAGCCATGCATCTTTGAAAAAACTCCACTCCCCATAAAAAAAGTCGCGTTGTGGCGGGCCTGGGTTTCCTTTAAAATTAAGATATGGAAGGCGAAGTGAAATAAGGAGGCCAGTTGGTAATGAATGTGAATAAGAAGAGCCGATGGTTCTATTTTAAGAAGAATCTGCCATTGACTTTGATGGCGCTGCCCGGGGTGGCACTTATGGTATTATTTAAATATCTTCCTTTATCCGGAATTATCCTGGCGTTTAAGAAATATAACATCCGGGACGGGATTTTCGGAAGCGCCTGGAACGGGCTGAAGAATTTTGAGTATCTTTTTAAGACGAAGGATGCCTGGATAATTACAAGAAATACACTGGGTTATAATCTGCTGTTCATTGTGCTGGATCTGGTGCTGGCCGTGACAATGGCGATTGTACTCAATGAACTGCATCAGAAGAAAACGGCGAAGGTATTCCAGACAGTGTTTATGGCTCCCTATTTCCTGTCCTGGGTTGTGGTTTCCTTTATCGCTTATTCTTTCCTGAGTGTGGACAACGGGTTTATTAACCGGACCTTCGGGCTGGATGTCACCTGGTATTCCCAGAAATCGGCATGGCCTGTTATCCTGATTGTTTTCCAGATATGGAAGACGCTTGGATACTCCACGGTCATGTATCTGGGTTCTATTGTGGGAATTTCCAATGACTATTATGAAGCGGCGCTGATGGACGGGGCGACGAAATGGCAGCAGATTAAATATATCACGCTGCCCTCTCTGAAAAGTATGATGATTGTTCTGACGATTCTGGCAATCGGCAAGATTTTTTATGCGGATTTCGGTTTGTTCTACCAGCTGCCAAGAAATTCAGGACCCTTATTCCCGGTGACAAATGTTATCGATACCTATGTATACCGTTCCCTGAAGGAAAACGGGAATATCGGAATGGCTGCTGCGGCTAACCTGTACCAGTCTCTTATCGGTTTCGTGCTTGTGCTTTCTTCGAACTTCGTTGTCCGTAAGATTGACAAGGACAGCGCATTATTTTAAGGAGGCCAGATATGTCAAAATCATCGGTTATAAATCATAAAGAAAAAAGAATCAACGCTATCAGCAAAAAGGCCAATGTGATGATGCTTTGCATTCTGTCGGTATTTGCCCTGCTGTGTGTGCTTCCGGTGCTTCTGGTTGTGGTAGTCTCCTTCAGCAGTGAACAGAGTATTTTCCAGAATGGCTACTCTTTTTTTCCTACGCAGCTGAGCCTGAACGCCTATCGCTTTTTCCTGCGTCTGGGGGATCAGATTATCCGTTCTTATGGAATTACCATATTTGTGACGATTGTTGGAACGCTGTTCAGCCTGGCTGTGACCACGATGCTTTCTTATGTGCTCTCCCGCCCGGATTACCGTTATGGTAAAATACTTACGTTTCTGCTGCTTTTCACCATGCTTTTCAACGGGGGGCTGGTTCCCAGCTATATGGTGAACACCCAGCTGCTGGGACTCCGGGATTCGGTGTGGGCGCTGATTTTTCCCATGTCGCTGAATGCCTTTTATGTGATTGTGCTGCGTACATTTTTTAAGAGCATTCCTATGGAAATTATAGAAGCGGCCCATATTGACGGGGCCGGGGAATTCAAAACGTTTCTCCGGGTGGTGCTGCCGCTTTCCAAGCCGGGCATCGCAACCATAGGGCTGTTTACTGTAATCGCCTACTGGAACGACTGGTTCCTGGGTATGCTCTATATTTTTGAAACAAAGAAATACCCTATTCAAACGCTGCTTCAGAGTATGCAGAACAGCCTGGAGGCTCTTACCCAGTCCTCTGCCAATGCCCTGGAATATGCGGAAATGGCAAAGAACGCGCCTACAGACAGCGGACGTATGGCGCTGACGGTGCTGGTGGTTCTTCCGGTAATGCTGGCCTATCCCTTTTTCCAGAAATACTTCGTCAAAGGACTTACTATCGGCGGCGTAAAAGGCTGATATGGCAAAACTATTCTGTTTTATGGAATGCTTCATGCATTTTATAAATAAAGGTACTGCAAAAAACTATGATAAATGGAGGAAATGAGTATGAAAATGAAAAAACTGTTAAGTACAGGTCTTTCCGTTGTTCTGGCTGCCGCTCTTCTGGCTGGCTGTGGCAGGCGGCCCTCGCCCTCGGGCTCCGTCCGGATTGGCCCCGGCCCGCCTGCGCCTGCGGCATCCAGCGAACCCGCCGGAGAGAAAGCATCTGTTGAAAGCACTGCCGCGGATACGGCTGCGGAAACCACGGCGTCAAAGGAGACCTCTTCTGATGAGATCGTCACCCTGAAATGGTATATGTCCATCAATCCGGTGGCTCCTGATACAGATAAGGTCATTGAAAAGCTGAACGAGTATACCAGGGATAAAATCGGAGTGGAAATCGATTATACGGTTATTGCCAATCCGGACTACAAAGAAAAAATGCCCACACTGATCAATTCCGGTGATTATTTCGATATCTGCTTTACTGCGAACTGGACCACGAACTATCTGCAGTTTGCAGCAAAGGATGCCTTCATGGATATCTCCTCCCTCCTTCCGGAATATGCAAAGGAAACTTATGAATTTATTCCGGAATCCCTCTGGCAGGCGGCTTCAGTGGATGGTAAAATCTTCGGGGTGCCTTCCTATAAGGAAATGGGCTGGCAGTCAGGCTTCTTCGTAAATTCCGATATGGCTGACGAATATGGGATTGATTTAAGCACTGTTAAAACCATGGAGGATTATACGGAAGTACTGAAGACCGTTCATGAAAAATCTGCGGCAGCAGGCAAGAACGTAATCGGCGTCAGCGGCCTGAGCTTTAGCCTGACCACTCCTTTTGAAAGTCTGACAGGGGATCCCAAGCTGCCCGGCGCATCTCCCGTAAAGGAATTCGGCAATTTCCAGGGTGAGGATGAAATCTTTAATCAGTATGCAAGCCAGGAATATATGGATTACTGTAAGCTGGTGCGGGGCTGGTATAATGACGGTTATCTTTCCAAAGACCCTGTAAACTACGATACCGACACTGCTAACAGAGACAATGATTTCAAAAACGGCAATCTGTTCTCCTATGTTATCTCCTATGCTCCGGGAGCCGCAGAATCAGAAGCAGCAAAAACCGGACACGGCGTAACCTTTGTTCCGCTGATGAAGCCTTTGTTTGAAACCAGAAATGCCATGGGCGGACTGCTTGCCATCTCTTCCGCTTCCAAATATCCTGAAAAGGCGCTGGAATTCATTAATCTGCTCAATACCGACCAGTATGTGGGAACCTTAATCCGTCACGGAATTGAAGGCGAGCATTATACTGCAGTTGGCGACAATCAGGTTGACAGAACCATGGGCGGAACCCTTGATCCTGCGGATAATGGCTATGATTACACCTACGGCTGGCAGTTCGGCACACCGTTTAACCAGAAATGGGATATCTCCTATCCTGAAAACATTATGGATATGTTCATGGAATATAACGACTCGGCTGTCACTGCTCCTCATAACGGCTTTACCTTTGACAATGCACCTGTGGAATCTGAAATTGCCGCTCTTACGAGCACAGTTGAGGAGTATGCCAAGGCTCTGGAATCCGGTATGGTGGATCCGGAAGAAAATATTCCCAAATTCCTGAAAGCCCTGGAGGATAACGGTACAGAAACACTGTTGCAGGAAATAGCGACACAGCTTGGCAAATAAGCTTTCCATTTTTCAATCATACATGTATGGCAGGCAGGGAGCGGACGCTTCCTGTCTGCTGTTATTTTAAAATATTCCGAAAGAAAGGAACGACAGAAAATGAAACAGGAAAAACCAAACATTCTTTTTATTCTTACGGACGATCAGGGCGCCTGGGCCATGCGCTGCGCAGGAAATACTGACATCCATACGCCCAACCTGGATCGGATAGCTTCACAGGGGTATCGGTTTGAAAACTTCTTCTGCGCTTCCCCGGTCTGCTCTCCTGCCCGGGCCAGCCTGCTGACAGGGAGAATTCCTTCCGCGCACGGCGTACAGGACTGGATCCGCTCCGGCAATCTGGATCGGGACGGCCTGAAGAAGGAAATCAGGGAGGATCCTTATTATCTTTGTGAGGAAAAACCCATCCAATATCTGGAGGGGATGCTGACCTATACGGATGTGCTTAAGGAAAACGGATATACCTGCGCCCTTTCCGGGAAATGGCATCTGGGCGATAGCATGATGCCTCAGCACGGGTTTGATAAATGGTTTACCATCGGCAGAGGCGGCTGTTACTACAATAAGGCGGATATTGTGGAAAATGGTGAAATCAGCTTTGAAAACAGATATATTACCAATGTGATTACTGACAAAGCACTGTCTTATCTGGAAGAATTCAGGACGCAGGACAATCCCTTCTATCTGAGCGTGCATTACACGGCGCCGCATTCTCCCTGGGAGGAGGATCAGCATCCCGGTGAATACATTGAGATGTACAGGGACTGCGGCTTTACCGCCACGCCGGATCTGCCGGTACATCCCAATCAGATCCCCAGCGCGCCCTCCGGGACGGGAGAAGTGCGAAAATCCCTGCTGCGTGGATATTATGCCGCCATAACGGCTATGGACGCGGATGTGGGACGGCTGCTTGATAAGCTGGAGGCACTGGGAATTGCGGAGGATACCATCGTCATGTTTATGGCGGACAACGGCATGAATATGGGGCATCATGGGATCTGGGGAAAAGGCAACGGCACCTTTCCCTTTAATATGTACGATACGGCTGTAAAGGTTCCGTTCCTTGTCTCCTGGCCCGGCCATTATCCATCAGGGGTAGTCTGCCGCAGAATGTGCAGCCAGTATGATTTCTTCCAGACGCTTTTAGATATGGTTGGCATCAGAAGGCAGCTGCCGGACGGGCTTCCCGGAAGAAGCTTCGCGGATGTTTTTGACGGGAATACGGAGAAAGCGGGCGCTGTGGTGGTCTATGATGAGTACGGACCAACCCGCATGATACGGACGGAGGAATGGAAATATATCTGCCGCAGTCCCTATGGGCCTGACGAGCTGTATCATCTGAGCGAGGATCCGGAAGAAAATAACAACCTGTCAGCCGATCCGGAATATGCCGCTCTTATTAACCGCATGTATATCCAGCTGACACGATGGTTTTATACCTATGCAGATCCGGCAATGGATGCCTCCCGCGAGGGTGTGACCGGCTATGGCCAGCTGTGCAGGCCGGGAATCTATGCGGATCGGAGAAATGTATTTTATAAACAGCCGTAGCCCTGATTTTTCTTGTCATGTAAGTTAATCAGTTTCCCCGCATCTGCCTGCGGTAGGCGCTGGGCGGCATATGCATTTTCCGTTTAAAATACTTGGTAAAATAAAACTGATCCGAAAAATCCAGTTCCTCCGCTATCTGCGCCATGCTTTTATCCTCTTCTATCAACAGGCGGCAGGCCTTCTGAATGACCAGCTGTTCCAGATAAACGCCGGGGGACATGCCTGTTTCCGCCCGGAAGCGTTTGGACAGCGTGCTTTCCGATACATGCAGCCTGTCCGCCAGGGAGCGTACATGGTTTCCTGCGCTGACCGGATTCTGGGCCAGGCGGAAAACCTGCTCCACCATACCGGAATATATTTTTGTCTGCGCCTCCTGCAGATCCGCCATTTGGATAAAACGTCCCAGCTCCTCCCACAGAAGCCCCTGAAGGAGAAAGGCGTACTCCATCCGCTGGGAGCGGTAAAGCGCAAGCACCTTTTCCAGGTCCTCTGCCGGAGCGTCATGTTCATACACGGTGTCGCAGCCATAAAAAAGATCCATGCCGTTTACCTGGGTAATATTCACATGGAAGTAAAGCTGCTCCATGCTGGCGTTGCACCGGTAATTGTATAAAAGGCCTGCCGGGATCAGGTAAACGCAGCCCTCCTTTAACGGGATTTCCCTGCCGCGCAGGGTGAGGATGCCGCCGCCGTGGGAAATGAAGTATAGCCGGGAATAGGGGGAGCAGACATTGACCATATTCCAGGTGGTGTCCACCTGGGCAAGGCCGGAGTCTGCAACCTCCAGCCGGAGTGATTTCCACAGTGTTAAAAACCTGGGATTCGTTAAGTAAATCATGCTGAAAACTCCATATTTTTTCTCTATTTTGACATGTTCCTTTCTGCCCTTTTTCACTACAATAAAGCCATAAAATATCCTGCCGGACAAAAATAAGGCAAAAAAGGATAGCCGTAAATTACGGCGGAACGGAGGAATCATGACAAGCTATGTAACACGCAAAACTCCCGGAGACACCAGCTGGTTCACCCATGACCGGTTCGGCATGTTTATCCATTTCGGGCTTTACGCCATGCCGGCGCGCCACGAATGGGTAAAGACCAATGAAAAAATTTCCGAGGAGCATTACGATCTTTATTTCAAATATTTCAATCCGGATCTGTATGATCCCAGGGATTGGGCAAGACAGGCAAAAGCGGCTGGCATGAAATATGTGGTCATGACCACCAAGCATCACGAAGGCTTCTGTCTCTTTGACAGCCAGTATACGGATTATAAGTCCACCAATACGCCCTGCGGAAAGGATCTCATTAAGGAGTATGTGGACGCATTCCGTGCAGAAGGGCTGCGCGTGGGCTTCTATTACTCTCTCATTGACTGGCATCATCCGGATTTCCCAATCGACGTCCTTCATCCCCGCAGGGACGATGCGGATGCTTTCGAGCAAAGCCAGGGCCGCGATATGCATAAGTACGCCGAATACATGAGAAACCAGGTGACGGAGCTGCTGACCAATTACGGCAAGATCGATATTCTCTGGTTTGACTTCTCTTACGACGGCAGGGACGGCGAGGGCGCACAGTCCTGGATGAAGGGCAAGGGGAAAAACGACTGGGAGGCTGACAAGCTGATTGCCACCGCCCGTTCTCTGCAGCCTGACATCATTATTGACAACCGTACGGACATAGAGCAGGATCTCTGGACTCCTGAACAGTATCAGCCTGTGAAATGGGTAACCCATCAGGAAACCGGGGAACTTGTTACCTGGGAAGCATGCCAGACCTTTTCCGGATCCTGGGGATACTACCGTGACGAGCAGACCTGGAAAAGCCCGGAAATGCTCATCCGGATGCTTGTAAATACCGTCTCCTGCGGCGGAAACCTGCTGATGAATGTAGGCCCTACCTCAAGAGGATATCTGGACTACCGCGCTGAGGAGGCGCTGAAGGTTTACGCGGACTGGATGAAATACAACAGCCGTTCCATTTATGGCTGCACCATGGCTGAGCCGGAGTTCACCGCTCCTGCCGACTGCCGTTATACCCAGAGCGTGGACGGAAGCCGTCTGTACCTGCATATGTTCGCATATCCCTTCGCCCATCTTCGTCTGCCCGGTCTTGCCGGCAAAGTAAAATATGCCCAGTTCCTGCATGACGGAAGCGAAGTCCTCTATACGGAAGGATCAATTGACCATTTCTCCGCCAAGGACGAAAATGGTGACGCCGGGGATCTGATTCTGTATCTTCCTCCGGTAAAGCCGCATACCCTGGTTCCGGTAATCGAATTGATTCTGGAATAAATTGGGCGGGCGGCAGCCGTTATTGCCAATGCTAATTATAGTGTAAAAAAAGCGCCATTGCAATGTGTTTCCGCAATGGCGCTTTTTGAATGAAGGGCGAGGGAGGGAAAGAAAGGGCAGGGAAAATATAGGGTGGGTAAATTTTCTTTTATTAATGAGTGGATTGGGACATGGCTCTTTTTTCATGGCGGTAGCTGTGGAGGAGGTATAAGGAGGTGTAGGCGGCCATGAAAAATGAGACTGCGGGGGCTATGGAGCCGATTCGGGTGAGGTTGTCGGGGGTGTGGGTGGATACGAGGTATATGAGGGGGATGCGGAGGATCAGGGCGCCGAAGCAGCTGCTTATCATGGTGAATATGGTCTGGGAGCGGCCGTTGAGGTAGCCGTTCATGCAGAAAACAAGGGTGACTGCCAGGTAATCGTAACTGCAGGCGGTGAAAAAGGGGATGCCGGTTTTTATGATGGCGGGGTCCTGGGAGAAGACGGCTATCATGGTCTGGGGGGATAGTTGTGCCCAGAGCCAGAACAGGGAGGAGGCTGCGAGGGCAAAGGTGAGGCCGGCGAGGAGGCTTTTTCGTGCGCGTTCGGGTTTCCCTGCGCCGTAATTCTGGGCCGTAATGGCGGTCAGGGCGTTGGCTATGGAGGTGGCGGGGAGCATGGCGAATATGTCGTATTTGCTTGCTACGCCTACGGCGGAGGCTGCGTAGATTCCAAGGCGGTTAGTGATGCTGGTGAGGTAGAGGAAGGATAGTCTGACCATGCATTCCTGTAGGGATATGGGGATTCCTACCGTTGCGAGTTCTTTTGCTTTTTTCCAGTCAATGCGGAGGTTTTGGAGGCGGAAGGTGAAGATAAAGCGTCTGCGGTTGAGGTATAGGATGGCGGCAATCATGCTTACAGCCTGGGAGCCGATGGTGGCCAGTGCCACTCCTGCTACGCCGAGGCCGGCTCCTTTTACGAGGGCAAAGTCACCGATGATGTTGAGGGCGCAGGATAAGGCAATGAAGAGCATGGGGCTGCGGGAGTCGCCGTAGCCTCGGAGGATGGCGCTGATGGCATTGTAGCCGCAGATGAAAAAGATGCCGCAGAAGCAGATTTTTACGTAGGTGCGGGCCAGGTCAAAGGAAGGGGCCGGTGTTTTGAGCAGCTTCAGGATGGGGTCGGCGGCCAGGAGCATGGCGGCTGTGAGGATAAGTGCGGCTGCGGCAAAGATGGTGAGGGTGGTGCCGATTGTTTTCTTTATGTCCTCTTCTGCCTGCATGCCGGTGTATTTTCCCACCAGGATGGTGCTTCCCAGGGTGAGGCCGGTAATCATGCTGGTGATGATCTGTGTGACCTGGGTGCCTGTTGATACCGCTGCTACGCTTTCCGGGGAGCAGTATCTGCCAATGACGAACAGATCGACTGCGCCGTATAGCGCCTGGATGAGGTTCGCTGCGATGAAGGGGAGGGAGAACGTGAATAGTATGCGCAATACGTTTCCTTTGGTCAGATTGTTTTCTGTTATTGTTTTTCTTTTTTGCATTTTCTGGCTCCTGATTGTTTGTTTGGTTGTAGATTGTGATTTATGATGTCTTTGGTGGGTAAATATTTGCTTTAATTTTTGTAGTTTAATGTGAAACAGGAATCTTTGGCAGGAAAACTTTCCTATGAGATAAAATAAACCCTCCAGTTGCTGGAGGGTCAATTACTTTTTTTACGAATCAGGTTTTTTGGAAGGATGGGTTAAAGATAGGGGGCTTTTGCGCGGACAGGGAGCTGCAGCTCTGTTACGTATTTTTCGGTGTCGTCCGTGAAACCGGAATCGATCCATGTAATTTCCACGGAGTCGCCGCAGCATTCCAGGCCGAGTGTGTCCATATGGGCAAGGAGTTTTTTGTAGTATATGGCGGAGTCCTGATGGGTGCCGGCATACCATATGGCGAGGAAATCTCCTTCGGGAAGCCAGGCTGCCTCTCCTTTATAGTTGTCCTCCTCTTCTATCAGGACAAAAATGGCGGAAAAACGGTCGAATTGTCCTGCCAGCAGATTTTCCCGGCGAATGGAGACGCCCACCTTTCCCAGGAACATGGCCGGGGGAAGCTGGCTGGTGCGTTCCAGCTCCCGGATGGGGTATTCCAGATTTTCTCCCTGACGTATTTCTTTTTTGAGGACGGCGGCGGGACGGGCGGGCAGGTGCTTTTCGTGGATTTGGTCCAGTTGGGCGTGCATGGCGTAATCCAGCTGCTCCAGCCGGGTGGTCAGCTTGCGTTCTATGGCCTGCAGACGGGCAAGCTGGGCTCTCGTTTCCTGAAGCTGTTCTTCCAGGATCTGCTCCATAACAAGCGTATCCCTGTTTTCAAAAAAGGCTTTGATTTTATCCAGTGGCATGTTCAGGTTACGCAGGTATTTGATGGTGTTCATGCGTTCAAACTGTCTTGCAGAATAGTAACGGTAGCCGGTTTTGGGATCTACAACCTCCGGCTTGAGAAGCCCGATATCATCATAATAACGCAGGGTACGGATATTGGTACGGAACAGTCCGCCCATTTCACCTATGGTAAAGAGGTTTTTTATATCCATTTCATCACCAGTGTACAAACTGTTTCAAAAACGCCGCACAAAACCATAACCAGGATGGGATCCATTTTCTTTTTGCGCAGCAGGATTACTGCAATGATAAACCATATGATTGCACGGATGGAAACGTTGTCTGTCCGGAATTCCACGGCGCCGTTTGTGAAAACTGCGGAAATCAGGATCGTCACGCCGGCTATGGCAATCAGGGAAACGACTGCGGGGCGAAGGGAGCCAAGAATGCCCTGGAGCAGGCTCATCTTCCGGTATTTCATATAAATATAGGCAAGGGCCGTTACGAAAATACAGGACGGCAGGATGCAGCCGAGGGTGGCAACGAGCGCACCTAAAGGCCCGGCTATCTGGATGCCGACGAAGGTGGCCGAGTTCACGGCAATCGGGCCGGGGGTCATCTGGGAGATCGTAATCAGGTCTGTAAATTCCTGCATGGTAAGCCAGCCGTGGAGATCCACCACTTGGCTTTGAATCAGGGGCATGGCGGCATAGCCTCCGCCGAAGCTGAAGGCCCCGATTTGGAGGAAGCTTAAGAATAACTGTAAATAAATCATGCCTTCGCCCCCTTTCTTTCGCGCAGGAGCGTACGCACAGCGCCGATGATGGCGGCCGCAATGATGATCAGCACCACGTTGATGTCGAAAAGATAGCTGATGAGGAAGCTGGCCGCCATAATTGCGATATTCAGCCAGTCTTTTTCCTTTACCACATTGCTGCCCATATCAAAAACAACGGAAGCAATGACCGCAGCCACGCCGGACTGCATACCCTTGAGCATAGTTCCCACAATCAGGTTGGAACGGAAGGCGTCATAAAAAAAGGATATGGCGGAGAGGATAATCATGGGCGGCAGAATCGCTCCCAGAATGGAAAGCAGCACGCCCGGAAGCCCTGCCAGCTTGTAGCCGACCACGATTGCGCCGTTTACTGCAATTGCGCCCGGCGACGACTGTGCGATTGCCACCAGATCCAGCATTTCCTCTTCATCAATCCAGTGAAGCTCGTCAACAAACTTGTTTTTCATCAGTGTGACAATGACATACCCTCCGCCAAAGGTGAAGGTACTTAAGTACAGGGTTGAAAAAAACAGTTTTTTCAGCACCTTGCTTTTCTTTTCCATGATAGCGCCCCTTTGTTCTTTTATTGTTATTTTTAAGGCCGGATTTGTGTTGCTGTTCCTTTGGCAACCGGATTCCCATCCGACAGATTGAGTATACACCCCCTTGTTATATAAGTAAAATAGTATTATATTATATATTACATAATGAATTTGTTATGAATTAACTTTACCCGGGCCTTTACCCGGCCAGGGAAAGCTGGAAGGAATTCATGGGACAGGGGCAAAGGCAGCGCCTGACACAGGGAAGCACAGACAGGGGGTACGGATATGACTTTACGGCATCTGCGGATTTTTGTAGCGGTATATCAGGAACGGAGCATTACCAGGGCGGCGGACCGGCTGCATCTGGCCCAGCCCTCCGTAAGCCTTGCCATCAAGGAGCTTGAGGATAATTACAGCATCCGGCTCTTTGAGCGGTATTCCAGGCGGATCTATATTACGGAGCAGGGGGAACAGCTATATAATTATGCGCTTCATATCATATCCCTGTTCGATGAAATGGAAGAAAAAATTCCGGCCTGGAAGCAGGCGGGCACGCTCCGGATTGGCTCCAGCGTAACCATCGGCAATTTCCTTCTGCCCACCCTGATCCAGAAATTCCAGGAGGAAGCCCCTGCCGTCCGTCCGCAGGTTACCATCAATAATTCGGGTTTCATTGAAGAGGCGGTTTTGAATAATCAGCTGGATTTTGCGCTGGTGGAAGGCTGCTCACAGAATCCGCAGCTGATATGCGAGTCCTTTATGGAGGATCGGATCTGTTTTATATGTGCGCCGGATCACCCGCTGCTTCAGAAAAAGAAGGTATCCCTGAGGGATATCTCCGCCTGCCCTTTTGTACTCAGGGAAAAAGGCAGCGCCGGCCGGGAGGCTGCGGAGGATCTGTTAAAATATAGCCAGCTGCCCATGACAATTTTGTGGGAAAGCGTGAGCACCCAATCCCTGGTGCGCGCGGTGAGCCGGAATATCGGTATCTCCGCCCTCCCCTGCCTGCTGGCTGAGGATGCGCTGGCCCAGGGCATTGTGGCGCAGATTCCTTTCGACGCCCCTGCGCTCCACAGAAGCTTTTCCATTATCTATCACCAGAATAAATATCTGACGGAAAATGCGCTGCGCTTCATGGAAATGTGCCGCCGTTTTTAAACGGCCTGTACGGAAAACAATACCCGGCCGCATCGCCGGGCCAGGAACAGGCAGCCGGAGCGATGCGGCGGAAAACAGATGTCCGTGCCGGAATGGAATGTACCATTGCGGAAGCTGCGTTTTTGTATTATGCTGGACTATATTGTTACAAAAGGTAAATGGCAATAATTACGACAAAAGATACTTTGAGAGGAGCTTACTTTATTATGGCAAAACAGCCTGCTATCACGCTGCTGATCAAACCGGCATCCGGCAGCTGCAATCTCCGCTGCCGCTACTGCTTTTATGCGGATGAGATGAATATCCGGAGTGAACGTACCTACGGAATGATGTCCTTAGAGACACTGGATACGCTGGTGGAAAAAACCCTGAATCAGGTAACCCACATGGCCACCTTCGCCTTTCAGGGCGGGGAACCTACGCTGGCCGGCCTGGATTTTTACCGTTCCTTAATTGAAATTGAAAAAAAACATAACCACAAAGGGATTGAAATACATAACAGCCTGCAGACCAACGGTATCGTCATTGATGAGGAATGGGCGCAGTTTCTGCATGACAATCAGTTCCTGGTGGGCCTGTCCCTGGACGGGTATCAGGAGCTTCATGATGAAAACCGGAAATTTCCCGACGGCACAGGCAGCTTTGGGCGTGTGATGGAAACCGCGCGGCTGTTCCAGAAATATCAGGTGGAATTTAACATCCTTACGGTGGTCACCGCGCAGTCCGCCCGCCGTATCAGGCGCACCTATCAGTTCTTTGAGAGCCAGGGATTTACCTATCAGCAGTATATTCCCTGCATTGATCCCTTTGAGGAGAATAAAGGAAGCCTCTCCTATTCCCTGACACCGGATCGCTATGGGAAGTTCCTGAAGGATCTTTTTGATTACTGGTATCAGGACTGGAAGGAAGGCCATCCGGTCTATAACCGTACCTTTGAAAACTGGATCGGGATGCTGCATAATTATCCGCCGGAATCCTGTAATATGATGGGAATCTGTTCCGAACAGTGGGTGGTGGAGGCGGATGGCAGTGTTTATCCCTGCGATTTTTATGTGCTGGATGAATGGAAGCTGGGGAATATCCGTACCGCATCCTTTGAAGAGATGAATGAAAAGCGGGAGGAACTGGACTTTGTCAGCCTCTCCCGCCATGTGCCGGACCAATGCCGGGACTGCCGCTGGTATCCGCTCTGCCGTAACGGCTGCAGACGCGACCGCGAGCTTCTGCCCGACGGAAGGACGCCGGGGCTTAACAGCTACTGCGCAAGCTACCAGGATTTCTTTTCTTATGCATATCCGAGAATGTTGGAAATGGCCAGGAGCATCAGATAGGCATTTCAGATGCCAAGAACACGCATTTTTTCCAGGATGCAGTCGATTCTGTCCTGAAAGCGGAGGTTTCCTGTGTCCGAGGCTGTCTTTGCTGCAACGGATACTTTTGCGGATGACTTCGTTGTGTTGGTTGCTTTTGCTGTATCAGATACTTTTGCGGATGCCTCCGGAAAGCGCAGCTCTCCTGCTGTCCTGCCGTCGGCCAGGAATAGGATGCGGCCGGCCCTGGCGGCGATTTTCGGATCATGGGTTACCATCATCACGGCCGTGCCCTGCGCATTGATTTCCGAGAAAATGTCCATAATTTCCTCAGCTGCCGAGGAGTTCAGCGCTCCGGTGGGCTCATCGGCAAAAATAATTTCCGGATCGCCCATCAATGCGCGGCAGATTCCGGCGCGCTGAAGCTGCCCGCCGGAGGTCTGGGTAATGCTTCTTTGGGCAAGAGGCAGGATACCGGTGCGTTCCATGAGAGCCTTTGCCTTTTCTTCCGCCTCTGCGCCATTTCTTCCATGAGACCGCAGAGACGGGAAAATAATATTGTCAAGGAGATTCAGGTTTTTCAATAACGCAGGCTGCTGGAAAACAAAGCCCATCCTGGTTCTGCGTAAATCGGCCAGCTCCTCTTCCCGGCAGGCGGCCAGGTCCCTTCTGCAGAAGGAAACGGTGCCTCCGTCAATAGCATCCATGCCGCTCAGGGTATACAGGAGCGTGGATTTCCCCGAACCGGAAGGCCCCATTACTGAAAGGAATTCCCCCTTTGCAACGGATATGTCCACTTCATCCAGTACCTTTCTTTTTTCACTGCCCTCTCCGAAAAATTTCACGAGTTTTCTGCCGCATATAATTTCTTTCATTAATCTGTAATTCCTTTCCCGGCTGAAGCCGGTTTGCTGTGGGCTTTATGCAGCTGCCGCCGGCGTGTGCCTGCAGCCGTCTTATTCTTTTATAGTTTCCGATATTTTAATGTTTCTCACATCATGTGCCCCCGCTGCTGTTGCTCCGGCTGCCAGAAGAGCCATCAGCAGGAGGCAGGCGGTATAGGCCGGGCCGGGATTCCCAAGAAACCGGAAGGACGCGGCGCCGAAGGCGGAAAAAGCAAATGAGGCCAGTCCTTCTCCTGCGGTATTTGTAAACAGGATTCCCAAAAGGATGCCTGCCGCCAGAAGGACGGCGGAACGTGCCATATACTGGATGCTTAAGTCACGGTTTGTAAAACCGCAGGCTTTCATGACCGCATTGGAATACCTGTCTTTTGCCGCCAGCAGCTTGACAAACAGTAAGGTAATAAAGGCCGTTACCATCAGGGCGGCCGCAGCGGCTGCAAAAGCGGCGAGCTTTACGGAATGAAGGGTCGGGCCATAGGTTTTGTTAATGTAGCTGCGGATATCTGTCACCTTGGCAAAGGGGAAATAACGCGAATACGCTTCCGTTTTTTCTTCCACAAGGCTGTGGTCGTCCAGTTCGGCATAAATGATGCTCCACATCATGGTTGCAGAGGACGGGAAGGCGGCCTTCGCCGTTTTTCCTCCGTTGGTTATGTCTGAATATATACCGCAAATGGTAAGCTGTCTTTCACCTTCCTCCGTCAGGATGGTTATGGTATCGCCGATGCCTTTTTCCAGCTCTTTGCTGTTCAGGACGGAAAGGGCAAGCTCATCTTCTTTTGCGGGGGCGGAGCCTTCTGTATAGGCGACCGGAAAACTGCTGTGGTCACCCAGTTCAATTTTCAGCTGCTCCAGGGCACCATCCTCCTTCCGGATGGAAAAAGAACCAGTGTTGAGCACCGTAAAGCTTGAAATGTCCGAATCCTGTGCCAGGACCTGGGCTGCTTCGGCTGTTTTTTCTGAAATCCGGTCTGTCTGCTGGATATCGATGCGCAAATCGCAGCTGCCGATTCCCATATAAGCTGCAAAGCCCTCCGAAGACAGGGTTTCATACAGCTTTTGCGGGAAAATGATGATAAAGGAAGCAAAGATCAGTATGGCAAGGTAGGCTGCATATATCTTTTTCCGGGACAGGATATCGTGAAGTCCATAAGAAATATTGGCTCCAGGCAGGCGGCGCCTGCACAGCCGCAATTTCCCTGCGATACCGTTTTGCTCCTGAGGCGCGCCGAATCGGAGCGCCCCGGAGGCGGATATCTTTCCGAAGCGTTTGAGAATATTCCGGACAAAGAGCAGGATAACGCAAAATAAAAGGAGGGCGGCCAGAAAACCGAGGAGTATGGAAAAGGTCTTTTTACCGCTCTCCCCCATTACCAGCTTTATATTTGCAAGGAGCATATCCCGGCAGGGAAAGGAAAGAAGAAAGCCTGCCATGCAGCCCAATGCGGCTAAAAGAGCATATTTGGCCAGATAAATACGCCGTATGCAGGAAAGGCGGAGGCCAAGGGCCTTCATTACGCCGATTTCCCGGTAATCCTCTTCTATTTCGGCAAGCAGCGCGAAACGGATGCATAAAAGAGCGATCAGTACGGCTGCGGCGCTGACCAGCAGGATTACGGCGATCATGATGCCGTCAGAAAGCGCGTTTATCATACGAAACAGCGGGTAGGTGATGACAGGACCGTTGGCGGGAAGGCCGGAGGCCGTATAGGCCGCGGCGAAGCTGCCCAGCGCCTCCATGTCCTTCAGCCGGAACTCAATGAGGTATTCCACGTTCCCGCATCCTTCCAGCCGTTCATAATCAGCATTGCTGACCAGAAAGCGTTTGGAAGAGGCCAGCATGGAATTCATCTGGGAATCCCGGAGAAAGCCGGCAATTACAAACGGCTCGCCGCAGATCTCAGCCCGATCGCCCACGCTGGCAGTATGCTCCTGCAGGTAGCATACGGGTACATACAGCTGTCCGTCCTCCGGTTGTATTATGTTCCCTTCCAAATCTAAAAGATAGTCAAAGCTTCCACTCTGCACGGACAGGCCATTGTCCTGGGTACTGTCCGTAAGAAGCTCATCTCCCAGGCGGATAGCGCCGCCCTCCAGATTCAGGAACCGGAGCACCTGGAATTTATCCACGCCACTGTTGTTCGAGGCAAAGGCGCTGAGCTGTTCCGTATCAATATCTCCCGAATGCATCTGGAGAAAATGGGGTGTTTCCGCCCGGGCCATCAGCGCATTTATGGCATCCGAGAGATTGACGGCCAGGGCCGCCGCCAGGGAAGCAAGCAGAGAGGCGCAGGCAATAAAGAGCACTAGCGTAAGGGTGACAAGCTTATTTCGTTTCAAATCATTTTGTAGCATTTTATTCTGCATGGCAGGCTTCCTTTTCCGTTATTTTTTCAAGGGACCGGATCGCTTTGATATGGTAGAGAAGAAAAGCTGTGGCTGCCAGCAGGATTCCTGAGGCAGTGATGAGTTTGGCGGCCCCTCTTCCCACGCTGACATCCATTATCCTGGCGGCGGCATCTGCCAGGACACCTGCCAGCGCATAAGCGGCCACATAGCCAACCTGTGAAAGCACGCCAATCAGTCCCCAGGCCCTTCCCTGGCAGGTGTTGTCAATATTGGTACGGAGCAGATAATCCAAAGCGGTGTTGGCAAAGGGAAGCATGGCAAAAAAGAAAAAGCCGGAGGCACACATCAGCGGTATGCTCTCCTTCAGGCCAAATACTGCCATAAAAAAACCGGCGCCTGCCAGGGATAGGGAGAGAATTTTCACATATCCTTTTCTCAGGGAGACCATACCGATGATGATGCTGGATACCAGCATTCCCAGGGCGCAGATCGTTTCCGCCGTGCCCAGCGTGGCGCTGTCAGAAAAGGCAAGCACCATAGGGGTGAATAAGGTCTGCAGGAAACCGAGAAAAAAAGTGATCACTGAAGAAAGAAGGACAAGCAGCAGAACACCGCTGCGCTGCGAAACTGCCCGCCAGCCGGTTTTCAGTTCCCTGAAGAAAGCCTCTTCCCGATTCTTCCTGACGGAAGCCGCAGCGCCTCCTGCCAGAAGCATGCCGCGCACGGCAAGCGTGGTAAAAACGGTCAGGAAAAAGGTGCAGATATCAATAACAAGGAGCAGACTGATATCCGACAGCGTGAGAAGGAAACCGGCCAGGATGGGTGATACCAGGTATTTGGCGGATCCTGTGATTCCAATCAGCCCGCTGGCTTTGGTATATTGCTCCGGAGTGAGCAGATCCGTCACAGTCGCTTTGTAGGCCGGATCCATCAGCGCCGAAAACAGAGAGCTGATGGTGACGCCCACACAAATCTGCCATACCTGTGCCCCGCCCCGGAGGACGCAGATAAGTATAAAGATAAGGCCGACGGCGGACAACCCATCACCCAGAAGCATCAGAAGCCTTCTGTCATACCTGTCTGCCAGGACGCCTGCCGGCACGCTCAGGAGAAGCCCGGGCAGAAACGCAAGGAGCGTCACCAGGGCCATGGCTGAGGCCTGCCCGGTCTGTTCAAATACATAGACACCGAGTCCGAAGGAGGTCAGCCCGCTTCCCACGGCCGAAATAAATTCTCCCGACCATAAAAGAAGGAAGTTGTAAAAATTTTTGTTTGGGTTCCGCATTTATCTCTCCTTTTTATTCATCGGTATCCGAAGCGGGAACCGGGTTCCTGTCAAACATCCGCAGCATGCAGGAAGCAAGCCTGCCGTTTTCTGTGCCAAGCAGCCGTTCCATATTGAAGATAAATGCCCGGATGCGCTGCGAACGCTCCTCCTCCGACATATCCATGGCATCATCAAAAAAGGTGGTGGCGTAAGCCATAGTCATTTCCATGCATTCGGCAGGATAGGGGGTGGAAAAAAGGCCTTCCCTGATACCCTCTTCAATAAGGCCGGTCAGTACAGGCGTCAGCCGCGTCAGGGTGAGCTGCTGTGTTTTCTGGTGCATCAGGGCATTCTGCGGCTTATGCATCTGCTCCACAAGGGCCTTACCGCCGTTTTGGCTGACATTCATGGCCAGCACCACGCGGATCAGGCGTTCCGTTACCGGAAGGCTGCCGTCTTTTGCAGCAGCGGCAGCGGCTGAATACATCTGTTCCTCATACCGCTGTATCAGGGCGTCCAGGATATCCTCCTTGGATTTAAAATGATAATACAGTGTACCTCTTGCGATACCCACCTTTTCCAGGATATCATTCGTGCTGGTTCCGTCAAAGCCTTTCCGGCCGAAGAGTTCATCCGCCGCATCCAGGATTTCATTTCTGCGTTCTTCTGCTTCCTTTACAATTCTCATTTAATAATTCCTCTCCAAAATAGTAGACCGACTGTCTGTCGGTTACAGGATAGCATATATGGATACCAAAGTAAACAGCAAAGTGAAATTTCGTGGTAAATTGTTCCCATACATGATAAAATGATGTATCCGGGCGAAAATAAGGAGGAAATAAATGTACGAAAGAATGTTGAATAAGAAGGCGGAGCCCTCCATGCCTGAGTTGGTCGCCCACTGCGGCATCTGCGGAGATATGTTTGCTGATATCAATGGTTATCTCACGAAGGAATTCGAAACGGAAACCGAGATTCGCTTTCCTTACGGCAATCATTACGGCTGGAGTGTGAAGCACAAAAAGAAAAGCAGGCTTATCTGTGATATATTCGCTGAAGCCGATGCATTTACCGTAATGCTTCGCCTGACGGATAAGCAGTTCGCTGCTGTTTATGACGGGTTATTGGATGAGACAAAAGAAGTGGTCGACAACAGATATCCCTGCGGAGAAGGCGGCTGGATACATTACCGGGTGACGGACAGGGAACAGCTGGAGGATGCAAAACTGCTGCTTCGTGTTAAGCTGGGATGCCTTGCATCAGGCGCTCAGAGGCGCGGACGGAAGTGATATTCCTATCGGGCCGCCTGTTCAGGTTTTAGGCGGCAAAAAAAGCGGCGTTCCTTTTTCCCTTAAGTGGGAACAGGTGAATGCCGCTTTTGCTTTAAAATAGCCGTCCGTTCTTACCTTCTCCAGTATCTGTCCTGCTTAATCCGGGTTTCATAGGTGACCGCATCCACTTCCATATCCATATTGGACGGGCCTTTTTCTTCCGGAAGCCGCATATTTTTCTTTGCCTTTCTCTCCGGCCGTTTGCCGCTTATCTGCCGCTCATAATCCCATTTCCGCAGGAAATGACCTGCTGTCGGGACAAGGATTATAAGTGCAAAAATCAGTAACAGACATTGCAGTGCCGACATAACCGTCCCTCCCTTTTTCCGTTTCCTTTTCTGATATCCTGTCTCTATCCTATCATTCCGGACGGAAAGGTACAACGGCTATGCCCTGAAATGTCACTTTTTGTCTGTAAAAACCGGCTTTTCGCTGTTTATACAAAAGTGCTGTCCCAGACATCCACGCCGCTCTCCTGGAAAATCTCGTGCAGGCGGGCTTTCAGCATCTCCTTTGTAATCCCCTTTTTCAGGATCATTTGCAGGAATCCGCCTCCACCGGCTCCCGCGATAAAACGGGCGTCGATCATATCCTCACAAGCCATGAAAATCTGTTCGATGCAGGTATTGGTTGATCCTGCATCCAGCTGCTTGGACAGCTCCCAATGCTGGTTTAGCAAATCGGTAAAAGCCTCCATATTCCCGCGTTCCAGTGCAAATTTCATGAGAACGGCAAGGCTCTGCATTTTTTCCAGGGCATCGATGGATTCCGGCCGGCCTCCCAGATAACCGCCCACCACATCACGGAGCAGGTTGCGGGCTAGCCGCCGCTGGCCGGTATATACGAGGGCAAAACGCTCCTGGAGCTCCTGTCTCGTTGCTTCCGGGATTTCCACCTTTTCCACGCGTATTTTCTGATCGATACCGGGCATGGTGGAAATAAATTTAATGCCGGGGGTCAGGCCGCCGACCTGATCCTGCCAGCCGCCGCCGGTGCTCATGATCTGTTCCATATTCAGGACGATATCGTAAATCTCCTCCTCCGAGGCTTCTCTTCCCAAAAATTCAAACAGTCCCTTCACGCAGGCGCCGGAAAGGATGCTACTGGTGCCAAGCCCGGAGCCCTGAGGGATTCCAACAACCCGGGTGGAAAGGCTGATGCCGCCGCCCAGCCGGCTGCAGATTTCCTGAAGGTTCCCGCCGCTTAAGGGAATGATGCCGCAGGCAATCAGCGCCGCCTTGTGCAGGGCAAAGGAGTCGTAAGGATTATGGCAGTCCTGGATTTCTTCCACGGTTTCCACGCTACCTGCAGCGCCGATATCCGTGCTTGCAAATTCCACATGAAGTTCCTTAAGCTTCTTTACCTGGATCTGAATGGGGTAAATGCCGTTCAGCTTCAGAGCGGCATTCAACACAACACCGCCGCATTCGTTGCAGTGAGGAGGAGTATCGGTCCAGCCGCCGCCCCAGTTGACGCGGACAGGCAGCTCCACCGTCACCTCATCCTTCGCTATCCGGTAATCCTGGCTTGAGGGCAGCTTGGCCGCCGCATTGTCATAAATCGTCCTCTGGATGGTTCCGAAGCACATGGCTTCCAGGGCATCATAGCCTGTCTGGCCGAAGGTGATCCGGTTTTCCTTCATGTACTGTGCCAGAGCGTAATAGATACGGATTTTCAGGGAAAATCCGGCTTTCCCGGCATCCTCCAGCAGCATTTCATAGATATCCTGGCTGATGCCATGGGCTCCGAATACCTGCAGCGCTTCTTTATAATAGGTGCCTGCCTCAATGGCCCATACGAATTTGCTGGCAAGGATCCGGCTTTCCAGCTCATGTTGCCATTTGCTGATGGCAAGGACATCCGCTCCGTTAAAGCTGGAATACAGGCTCATGCGCTCCTTATTTTTCCAGGCTTCTATCTCTTCCGGGGAAGCGGAATGCTCCGCCATTTTTTTTACAAGAAGGGCAGAACGGATCGCTTCCTCCATCGTATCAGCCGCAGGGTAAAGGGCGGCAAACCAGAGATAATGCTCTCTATCCTTCCACAGCGCTTCGGGCGTCAGGCCGTTGTCTGAAAGGAAGGCTGACAGTGTTGTCCCCAGGAAGTAGGCGTCTTTTTCCAGCGTTCCCTTGGGATTGTCCTCCACGCCGTAGATACGCACCACATACCTGCCGTCAAGAAGCTTCAGCCCGTGCAGCACCACATTCTCAGGAACCGTTACATTGCGAAGCTTTACGTTGGAAATTACGCTTCCTTTGCCTACCACACTTTCATCCAGCACGTAGCTGTCTTCCAGATAAGCGCCGCAGGCGATGCGGGCGCGTTTTCCCACATAGCTGTTGTGGGCGGCATAGGCCGAGGTTTCCGGCGCTGTGGTGGAAACCTGCTTTTTCCAGTCCAGGAATTCATAGTCCTCCACATCCGCCGTTACCAGCCTGCGTAGCTCTGTTGTAGTCCCGAAATGGATGAATTCCGCAGGAGAAAGGCAGATGAGCTTCATGGAAAACGGGGACAGCGCCTCCCATATTTTGGCACGGCAGCCAAGGAGCCGCTCATTGATCGTTCCCTCCGCCGCTTCCCTGTAATATTGTTCCAAGGTGGCGGAACGGGCCAGCGGATAGAGAAAATCGCCGTAAAAGCTGATTCTTGCCTCTTCGTTGACGAATTCGGAGAATTTCTGTTCATCCGTCCTTCCGTCCGTGCTGATCAGGCCATAGAGGGACTGAAGCAAATCCGTGTCCATTATGACCGCCCCGGTATCCAGATCCACGTTGTCCTGGCTGTTAACGGCGCCCAGCTCACGAAGGTGTTCTTCACTCTGCTTGTGAAGGAACTGGCCCACATAATCATTGCCGTCATTGAGGAAAACACCGTGCTCTTTTCCTGTCTGCACATGCTCCTTCATGGAGATTGCGGCGGCACCGTGATAATTGAAATCGATCTGCAGCGGGTTAAACAAAAGAAGCACATCCCCGGAAAGCACAAGCATTCCTTCCGGAATCCGGGAAGGCACGCCGGACATACCTATTACAAACTCATCAAACAGCGTGGAGGCATATCCGTTGGGCAGCTGCCTTGGAACCGGGGAAAACAGCTTCCCGCAGGCAGAGTACTGGGGCACTCTCTTGCTGTCTCCGCCGGAATGGATGACGAGAATCCGGCGGCCCTTGAATAAACCGGCAGGATCGGCCGCCGGCTCCTGCTCTGCAATATATCTTAGAACATTAAAGGTTGCGCCGCCGGAGCCCACCCGTTTGCCGTCCGGATCGGGAAGCACCGCATAATGGGTGCCCGCGGGAAGCAGTCCCTGTGCCAGCCTGTAATCAATCTGTTCTCTGTATGTACGCGCCTGTTCCTCGTTGGATGCAGTCAGAATCAGATAGTCCCATTTGATAAAGCTGGGCTTCCTCAGGCTGTTTTCATAATCCTCCCAGGAATCCAGATAGGATTGCCTGAGGAAGAGGTTTTTCATTTTCTTATAATTCAATGGCTTGTCCCCCATTCGTTTTTGCAAGGGGAGGAAATCGCAGCTTCCCTCCCCTGCTTTTTCTATTCTATCTATTTATGAAGAAGAAATCAAGAAGCTGTCCATATCTCTTTTCATTCTTTGTTATTGTTCGCTTTCGTACAGGAATCGGATGTTCTCATAAATTTTAGAAAAATCGATGATGCATTTCCTGTCAAAAATGCAAACTGAAACTTTATCCTCAAAAGTATAAATGGAGGGCAGTTCATTATGTTCCAGATCATAAACAATAACCTTTTTCTTATCCGGATCGACAAGCCAGTATTCCCGTACGCCGGCCTCGGTATACTTCGCAAGCTTCAGGCTCATGTCCTTGCGCCTGGTGGATGGAGAAAGAATCTCTGCAATAAAATCCGGCGCTCCATAAATAATACCCTTTTTCAGCTTGTTCCGATCACAAACTACCAGCACATCCGGTTCCACCATTGTGCGGTCATCGCAGTCAAGCTGTACATCCAGCGGTGAAATCAGAGGAATACAGCTTCCTTGGTTCTGCCGGATATAATTCGCCAGTTCACGGTAAACCTCTCCTCCCCAAAGCTGATGTATACTGGTTGGGGAAGCCATATCATAAATGACGCCGTCAATCAGCTCCACCCTGTGTTCTTCCGGTATCTTATAGTAGTCTTCCAGCGTATACTCTCCCCGCTTCTTCCCGCCATAGGCCGCGGCGGTTTCCTGTACAACAGAGATTCCCGAAGGGCCGCCGGGATAAATGCCACAGGCGCCCTCTTTCCCGTCTTCCGCGGGTAAATTACCTGCAAGCGCCGTTTCCAGGGCTCTTCGTGTTTCATAACGCGGAGTCTTCGTGATACCGCCCAGAATTTTCTGCACGGTTCCCAAAGGAATGCCTGAAATCTCTGCCAGCTTCTCATAAGAATACCCCAACTCCCTCTTACGTTCCTGCATCTCTTCTATCGTCATCACAATCATCCCCTTCCTGATATCCAAATAATATCATAAATAAAACCGTTATTCAACCGTTTTATCCATTTTCTGATAAGATATCCATTACCGCAGCGAGATGATTTTCTGCATTTTTTTACACAATAACATCAGACTGCCCAGCCAGTGAGCAGTCTGATGTTAAACTGTACCATGATATATACCTGCATTACAGGCAGTGTGATTTCTTCCTTAATTAACAGAAGCCTTTGTTTCCACGAGCGCTGCAAGACGGTCCCAGTATCCGCCGCAGGCTTCCCTGGATTCGGGAACATGCTCTGTAAACTCCTCCAGGGAAAAAGGCAGATCCGTCATGGCCTGGCTGTCCTGTCCGGGCAACTCTGTGCCGCCGCTGTACCAGTTTTTATGGAAAGAGGATTTCTGCCAGCCGTCGCGGGGGCTTCTTGCAAAATGAAATATGTTTTCGGTGAAATGATGGGACTCCCCTCCCTTGTGGCAGCAGATCGCGGGGCCTTCCTTGGTATTCAGGAACAGGTTCCCATAAATTTCCGCGGGCAGGCCATAGTCGTCCTGCACCAGGCAGCGATCATCATTGATGCTGATATTATACCGCAGGATGGTCCGGCCGCAGTCCCGGTTCCGGTTGATGCCCATGCAGTCCAGCCAGAAGCCGCCTTTATTTCCATGGGTATAGTTGTATTGGAATATCGTATCGCCTGCGGTTCCCCAGTCCGTATCAAAGGCTGTCCCGTCATTTTCAAACAGGCTGGTTCCTGCCACTTCATTTCTCTGAATCAGCGCATTGGAGGTTGCGCAGACCCAGATCCCTGCAATGAGACGGGTATCCTCCAGGCTGCCCAGCGCTCCGGCATCTATGCAGGTATTCCCGTCTATCAGGGGAGAAATACAGTTGGCAACGATAATGCCGTCGCTTCCCGTCCGTTCGATGCGGTTGCCTCGTACCACAACGTGAGTGTGGTGGATGTCATTGATAAAATCCTCCTGCTGGTTCACACGGATGCCGCTTGTGAGGACATCGTGAATATAGTTGTTTGCGATGACTATATTATGAAGGCGGTTTTCGTTACAGGAACGTCCCGGTATGGTGACATAGATTCCAGAATTCCAGTACATGCTCTGATAAACGTCCCTGTTTCTCCGGTTTTCCCCGGTGACGTCGCTGATTTCGCAGCCCTCTACTACAATGTCCCTGGTGATGCCAAGGGGGCTGGCACAAATGCAGATTCCCTGCCTTACAGCTCTCTCCTGCGCCCGATTGGTTACCCGGATGCCGCGGACGATCCAGAAGCTTACACCCTCCAGCAGGATGGCTGCATAGCTGCCGTCGCCGTGGATAGCCGGCATGGCGCCTTCTCCGAAGCTTTCCAGGATTACCGGCGCATAAGGCGCGCCGCTGCCTTTGGGAGCGAGCATACCATGCCATTCTCCCCCTTTTTTCAGCCGGATGGTATCTCCGGGACGGAAAACCTCCGCGTTCACTCGTTCCAGGCTCAGCCAGGCTTCTTTTTCCGACAGGCCGGAGAACGAATCGTTTCCGGCACAGTCATCCACATAAAAAATTCTTCCCTGCTCTGTTGCTGTCATATTGTTTTCTCCCTTTCATTTTTCTCCCTTTTATGTTTGCAGGTTTTGCTGCGGCCTTCCTGCATCAGCTCCACAGGGAAGCCGCGTCCTTTTCATTTTTCAGCCTGCGCAGCGCTTCCATGCGGAAGGAGCCGGGCCAGGCTACCAGCCACCCGGAGGCAATGCCCCGTTTGCCCTGTCTTGTTACCGTATAGCTTTCATCCTGGCTTCCCTCCGGGCGCAGCCTGCCGTCAATGACCAGGCTGCCGTCGGAAATATGCTGACAGCCGTTTCTCCAGACAGCCCTGGCGCGCTTCAGCCACCGTTCCTGTCCGGTAGCCTTAAAGAGCTGATACAGCTCCGGGATATAGCACAGCGCAAAGGGATCGATGCCTTCGTGCACTGTGGATACCAGAGTGCCTCCGAATGAATCATAGCCGGTCTGGCCAAGCACCGATTCCGGGCCGAAATGGCAGGTATGCGTATACTGCCAGGTGGACAGATACCAGGCACTGTCCAGGGCGCCGTCCAGCCATTCCTTCTCTCCGGTAAGTTCATAAAGCGCCATTGCCCCCTTCAACAACGGGATACCGGATTCCTTATCAATGGAAAAAATATCAAGGGCGCCGGCTGTGGTATAGCCGTATTCCTTCAGCTCCTTCAGGTAACGGCGAAGGCCTTTCACCGCCGCCTCCTTATAGCTTTCCTTTCCGGTTCTGCGGTAGCCTTCGATCAGAGGCAGGACGAGAAAGGCGCCCACGGTGCCGTCTTTGATGGCGGTTCTGCCATTTGCGTGCCAGCATTTGGCGAAGCTGCCGTCCTCTCCCTGCATCCTGACCGCAAAGTCACAGATTTCCAGCGCGGCCTCATAATAGCGGGCGGCCTTTTGCCGGATACGTGCCGGATCGGCGGAGTCCGTCTGTTGTGCTTTCTTCCCTTCACCACATAAAATACGGCCGCTCAGTTTTTCCGTAAGATCGCAGGCTTCAAAATAGGCCAGACCTGCGGTTCCCAGATCACAGGCCTCCAGATATCTGACCTGTCCCGGATCATAATAGCTGCCCGTCACGCCGGCCGGTACCCTCGCCATTTCCAGCCAGCTGTCAAGCACGGAAAAGCCCATGGCTTTTGCTTCCTTATCGCCGGTCCGGAGGGCTTCGCACAAAAGTGCATTGGCAAACATGGCATTCTGGCCGCACCAGCCGATTTCGTATTTGTTGTATTTGCGTTTTTCCCAGCCGCCGTTTTCCCAGGCAAGGCCGATGTTAATGCCGCAGAAGCCGTCAGGTTCTTTGGTATACAGCTGTTTGGCATAAGCGATTCCCAGCTCCCAGATCCGTTCCGGCGGATAAGGGCAGTCCCGCTTCCTGTCATTTTGTTCCCAGGCGGCATCCAGCGCCTTGCGGTAGCCGGACCTGGGAACAGCATCCTCCTCCAGGACGATCCAGGCGGTAAAGCTGTCCATTTCCTTTTCCTCTCCCTGCCAGGCCGGACCAAAGCGATAAAGAAAAAGCGTTCTGGGCGCTTCTGTCTCCGGCCAGACGAGGCTGTGCACCTCTTCCTCCCGGTCCGAATACAGCTGGCAGCTGTTGCCGCCCTCCTCTTCTCCGAACAGGGCAACGCTTACGGTACGGCCGGCAAGCGTTTTTTCCGAATAGGTCATGGCGGCTACGGAGGAACGGTGCCAGCCATAGGTCCAGGGAACGCCATGATAGCGGTCAGAGGTATACTCACAGAAGGTTCCCCAGCCGTTTCCGTCATAATTTACGCCCGGAACCATGGTGAAGTCCGGAAGATAGGAGGCCCGCAGCTCCATCCGCATTTTTGCCGTCCCTTTATTCTCCGCCTCGGAGGCCGGAAGGCGGCGGATCCAGCGGTATACGCCGGGCGCCTTCTCTTCAAAGCTATCCAGCCAGCCTTCTTTACCGACCGCCCTGGCCAGCTGGATTCCATCACTGAAAAAACAGGTGTCCGGGCCTTTTTTTATTATCGTAATCATCATTTATCTCCTTTCTGCGCGTCCCGGGGCTGGTTACTGCAGCAGCCCGTTCAGCAGGTTCCAGTTATCGCATTTGCGCAGCACCTCCAGGCGGAAGGCACAGGGCCAGGCAACCAGCCATTGGGAAACGCTGAAAATACCTCCCCAGCCGCCGTCCTTGTTTCTGTGCAAAGCCCCCCAGCGTGTATGGAGATAGGCTTCGTCACAGCTTCCGGCAGGCCTGGGCGCTTTATCCATAATCTGCAGCGTCCCGTCCGAAATCCCCTGCACTCCGTTCCTCCAGACAGCCAGGGCGCGTTCCTTCCACTCCTTGTTTCCGGTCAGCTCCGACAGCTCCAGCAGCTCAGGAATATAGCAGAGCGCAAAATCATCAATATGGAGATGGGAGGTGGAAACCGCCGTACCACCGAAGGTATCATAATGCATCATGCCGAGCACGGAATCCTCCGGGTAATCCACGCTGTGGTGCCACTGCCAGGTGGACAGATACCAGGCCGCTTCCTCCGCCATCTGCAGATAGGAGTCAAAACCGGTGGCGCGGTACATCAGGATGCCGCCTTTGAGCAGGGGAATGACGGATTCCTTGTCAATGCAGCAGGTATCCAGGGCGCCGCTGGTGCCGTAGCCGGTATTATGGAATTCTCTGTAATAATAGGAATAAGCGCGGACAGCAGCGATATTGTACCGGTCCTCTCCTGTGCGCAGGAAGGCCTGTGCCAGGGGAAGAATGAGGAAGGCGCCCGCCGTTCCGTTCAGCTCATGGGCAGAGCCGTCCCGGTTCCAGCTCATTCCGATTCCGCCGTCCAGCCGCTGCCGGTTCATGGCAAAATCACAGATCTCAAAGGCCGCATCCAGCCAGGCCTTTTTTTCAAGCCCCAGCAGCCTGGCCTGATCGTAAGCTTCAAACAACTGTACGCCGTAGGTGCCCAGATTACAGGCGTCTATCAGGCTGTCCTGTGGATCATAGCGGGTCAGGAGAAAACCGTCGTTACTGCGCGCTTTTTCCACCCAGCTGTCCAGTACGGACACCGCAATCTGCAGGGATTCCTTCCAATCCTTCGGTTCGGTGCCGGAGGACTTCCTGCGCTGGCAGTCATACAGCAGGGATACTGCCAGGGAAGCGTTCTGGCCGCACCAGCCGATTTCATATTTGAAATCCGGCCGCTTGATCCATTTCTTCCCATCCCAGCTGAATCCGATGCTGAAGGCCTGGAAACCATCTTCCTCTTGGGTATACAGCAGTTTTGCATAAGCTGTGCTCAGGTTCCAGACCTCTTCTGCCGCCCTGACCGGTTTTTTGCTTACATAGTTCTGTTCCCAGGCATGATGCAGCATGTTCCTTTCCGCTTCAATGCCGGCGCCGGGGCACAGGTAGGCGGTAAAGGTGTCTGTCGGCTCCATATGTCCGCGGTATGCCTCCGCCCAGTCGTCTGCATAGAGTACCTGGGGTTCCTCCGTTTCCGGCCAGATCACCCGGTAAACCGGTCGCTGATCCTTCAGAAATATACTGCCGGAGCAGCGGCCGCTGCCGAAAAGTGCCAGGCCGTCCTTTTGGTTCCAGGAACAGGCCGCCCCGGGAACAGCGCAGCGGTGCCAGGCGTAGGTATAGGGAACGCCGTCCTTTTCCAGCCCCTTATATTCATGATCCTTTCCCCAGGGATTGCCGTCATAGGAAATGGCGGGCACCAGGGTGTGTTCCGGCTCAAAACAGGCGGCGGCCTCCATTACCATGTGATCTACAGGCTCCTTTGTGCGCCTGGTCCAGGTGATAAGGGTGCCGTCCTCCGAAATATGAAAGCTGTCCTCTGCATTTTCCGGCGTTTCAATGCAAAAGAGCGGCCTAGCCCCATCAGGGCCGTCCTGCCGCCGGAATATGTGTTTTTTCCCTTCATCAACAATATGAAGCATTTCGTTCTTCCTCCTCTTTTCTTGGCAGTCATGCAGCAGTTCTGTTTTTACTGCTGCATAATTACGTTCTTTCCCCGTCTGTGCCTGATACCCCGTCTTTTTCCTGTCCCAGAAGCTTCATGCGGTACTCCTGGGGAGACATACCCATGCTTTTTTTGAAAAAATGGGTGAAATAGGATGCCGTATTCAGGCCTACCCTTTCAGCGATGCTCTGAATGCGGATGGTGGGATCCTGCAGAAGCGTTTTTGCCGCATTCAGCCTTTGTGCGGTGATATACTGGCCCAGGGAGTTATCCGTCACTTTTTTATACAGTCTGGATAAATAGGCAGGATGCAGGCCTGCGATTTCTCCGATCCGGGTCATGGAGAGATCCTCGGAAAGGTGCTCCAGAATATAGGTGTTGACCTTATGGACGATATAGTTGTCTGTGTCTGTATGTATCTCCTGACGGCTGCGGAAATATTTTTCCGCCACGGTTTCCAGATAATAGCAGGCATCCCGAAACCCGTGGTGAGTATTGTAATTCGCCAGCTTTTCCAGATTGATTTGGGTCAGCAGGCTGCTTTCCCTGGGCAAATAATTAAGGATGGCCTGAAGCAGCAGGGAGGCCAGCGTTGTATATATTGTGATCTCCGCCGCAGGACCGGAGGCGGGCATACCAGCCTTTATTTTGGCAAGCACTGCCATAAAATCGCCTTCTTTACCGTAAACCAGGCTGTCCGAAAGCTTCTCAACGTTGAAGGCGCCCATGACAGGGCCTTCCCTGCGCCAGGTATAGGAAGACAGGGCATCCTTTTTCCCGCACAGAAGGATGCCGCCGCCCTCCTCCATTTCAAAGCGTTTACTGCTCAGTATGGAGAAAACCTCGGACAAACCTTCAAGCCCGGTTTCCTTTTCATACAGATAGACCGCGGGAGGAATCAGCTCCACCCTCTCACACATGCTCAGGGCAATTTCCAGAAAACCCTTCAGCCGAAGCGGCCGGTTGTCCTCCGACTGGGCAAGAAGCAGCATAATGTGTTCTGAAACGTAAGCAGCTCCGGCCCGAAAGGCTCCCTTTATATTTCCCAGGATAATACTCTGTATCTGTCCGGTTACCGAAGCATCCCATTCAGGCTCCATACAGATAAGCGCGGTAAGAAAACCGGACTGCAGATCAAAGGAAATACCTGCTGCCTGAAGCTTCGCATAAAGCTGTGCTTTGTCCGTTTCCTCCCACCGGACGGTGGTTACCATCCGGCGGAAGCACTCCCTTCGCAAAAGAGGCGCGGCCTCCTGCCAGGAAGCGTTCAGCTTCAGCAGCCGGCTTTTTTCTTCCTGTTCCTTCTCCAGACGGTCATAAGCTTTGTCGATTGCCCGGCGCAGAGCTTCGTCACCGTCCAGCTTGAGGACATAGTCGATCGTCCGGCTGCCCACGGCCTGTCTCGCATATTCGAACTCACTGTGTCCCGTAAGGAAAATGGTGAGGCAGTCAGGCCATTCCTTTTCCACGATTTCCACCATCTCCAGGCCGTCCATGCCAGGCATACGGATATCGCTCATCAAAAGATCCACACGGCTGTTCTGGAAGATTTCCAGCGCCCCTTCGGCGCAGTCCGACTGATAAATAAGAAACCGGTTTCCATAAGCCCTCTCTATCATACGACAGAGTCCTTCTAAAATCAAAGGTTCATCGTCCACAATCAGTAAATTATACATATTTTTCTTCCGTAAGCTGTATTCTGGCAGTTACCCGGAAGCCTCCCTCCTGCCTGTTCTCAAAATATAAACCGCTGTTTACCCCATAGTGGAGCTTCAGGCGGATATTGGTATTGGAAAGGGCGTGTATTTCCTCTTCTTCGATCCGGCCCTCTTCCATACGTTTTTTCACCCGGGCCAGCTCTTCCGCTGTCATACCCGGCCCGTTATCCTCCACTGTAAAGTAGAAAATACTGTCCTCAAAGCGCATTTTGATATGTACCTCCCCGTCTCTGACACGATTCTTCATACCATGCTCATAGGCGTTCTCAACCAAAGGCTGCAATGTGAGAGGCATGAGTTTGGCATCCGCAAGCTCCGGCGGAACCTCTCCCAGAAAAGCGCGGATCCGGCCGCCGAACCTGGTTTCCTGGATGGCGAGATAATTGCGGATATGCTCAATTTCCTGGCTGATTTTTACCTTGCGGTCGCTGACCCTGGTGATGTACTGATAATATTTTCCCAGATGCTCCGCATAATCGGCAATAGGCTCGTTTTCATCCATCTGCGCCATGCGGTAAATCAGGAAAATGCTGTTGTACAGGAAATGGGGCTGGATCTGATACTGCAGCGCCCTCAGCCGCGCGATGTGCACCCGATATTTGGAATCCAGGTTTTCGCGGATCAGGCTTTCCGTACGGAGGACCATCCGATTGTATTTGTCATAAATGATGGCCAGCTCGTCCTTCCCTTTTTCCTGGATCAGGAAGGAATTCTTATCCTGTTTATCCTCCATGGCCTGGAGTATCTGGCCGAGAGGTCTTGCAAAGGATTTTCCCGCGTAAAAAGCATAAGCGCCCAGAAGAGCCACCACCAGAATGGTCAGAGCCGCATTGAAAATCCGGAAAAAACGGAGCGGCTTTTCCACCACCTGATTGGGATAACAGTAAACCAGCCAGATTCCCAAGCGGGAAAGCAGCCGGCCGGAAGCAAAACCATCCCTGGAGGCGTGAATGCTTTCTTCCTCTCCTGCTGTGCGGATTTTCTCCTGAACTAAAGCGAGAACCGGAACGGAAGCGATGTCCTCCTCCAGCTTTTTCCCGGAACCGGCCAGTACGGTGCCGTCCTGGTTCAGCAAAAAAACGGTGCCCTCATCCTCTCCCAGCATTTCCTCCAGTTTACCCTGCAGCGTTTTCGGCGTGATGGTGGTTCTTATGTAAAAATGGGGGATTTTCCGGTTGGACGGATTCATATTGTAAGGGAAAAAGATGGTCAGACAGATACTCCCGTCCTCATTCAGACAGGCCTGCCTGAAATCTCCGTAATCGTCCTCCTCATAGCTGTCCAGGATGGGGCTGTCGGCGCTGATTACGATTTTCCTGTCCGGGAAGTAGGTCTTGATGGACGCGGCAATGCTGTGGAGTACCTTTACATTCAGCAGGCGGTAGGAAAACTGCTTCACCGCTTCATAACGCTGGTAATTGCTCAGGCTGTCCCAGGCCACATGGAGCTTGAGAAGGCTGGCGTCATTCGTCAGGCTGCTTTGCGTCAGCAGAAGGCTGTCGGTTTCCTGCTGAAGCTGTTCCTCCCAGAAATGGACCTTGGAATCCAACGTGTCCTGGATCTGATGGGACAGCACATTCCTGCTGTACTGATTGCTGAACAGTCCGATCCCGTAGAAACAAAGACATACCAGTGTAATGGAAATCAGCATTTTATGAAATGTTCTGGAATGGTACATCTGCCTCCCCCAATCTGCCCGGCCGCCCTGCAGGCCGGAAGCGTTTTTCACTTGCTTCTTCCAACGGTAATTATGGCCGGGCCAACACTATTTTAGCATAACGGCCTGTGATTTTGCATTTTTCCGGAAGACAGCCAGCGAATGCCGGCTGAATTACTGCAGCAGCCCGGCTATCCGGAGTGCTTCGCTTTACTACCCTTTTACAGAACCCATAACCATTCCTTTTACAAAATATCTCTGCAAAAAAGGATAAGCTGCCACAATAGGCAGGGTGGACAGAAAAATCTGCGCGCATTTTACGGTTCTGTCGGAGATCAGCGCCATTGTCTGCCAGTCCGTGGTGCTGTTGACGGAGGTGTCCCCCTGGATAATAATGGTCTGCAGATAGCTCTGCAGGGGATACTGTGTGGGTTTGTTCATGAGGATGATGCCGTCAAACCAGGAATTCCAGTGATAAACAAGTGCGAACAGGCAGATGGTGGCAATGCTGGCCTTGGACAGCGGCACATAGATCCTGGCCATGATATTCCAGTGGCCTGCTCCGTCCATGAAAGCGGCCTCCTCCAGCTCCTCCGGTATCGCCCGGAAAAAATTCAGCATCAGCACCACGCTGAATACGGGCACTGCTCCCGGAAGCACCAGCGCCCAGATGGTTCCCAGCAGATGCACGCTCTTAATCGTCATGTACCATGGGATAAGTCCCGCATTGATCAGCATGGTAATAAAAAAGAACCAGGTATATACCGTGCGCAGCTTCAGCTTGCGGTTATCCTTGGACAGCGGATAGGCTACAAGGACGCACATGATGACGTTCAGCGATACGCCCAGCAGGCACCGGATCACCGTCACCCCAAGGGATTTCCAGAAGGCCGCCCTTTTTGCCACGTATTCATAGGATTTCAGGGTAAAATCCACCGGCAGCAGCTTCACCAGCCCGGCTGTGGCCGCGGCATTGGAGCTGAGGGAAATCGCCAGGATATTGATCAGGGGAAGGATGCAGATCAGCGCCAGGAAGGCGAGAATCAGGGTATTGATAATTGTAAAAATACGGGAACCCACGGATTCTCTGACCTTCACACCGCTTTTTTGTGTTTTTGTATTCATTTTCATAAGGCTTGCCCCTCCGTTTTTACGTTAAAAGATCCGGTAATCGAAAAATTTATATGCAACATAGTAGGATACGGAAATGAAGAGACAGGATACGGCGGATTTGAACACGCCCATTGCCGTCGCCGGCCCGAACTGCGCGTCAATCAGGCCGATGCGGTAGATAAACGTATCAATAATATCGCCGGTCTCATACACCTGAGGGCTGTAGAGGTTCAGAACCTGATCAAACCCGGCGTTCAGTACATTTCCCAGGGAAAGCACACACATGAGCACAACGATCATCCGTATGCCCGGCAGTGTCACATGCCACATTTTCTGGAAGCGGTTCGCGCCGTCCATCGTCGCGGCCTCATACAGGCTGAGATCAATTCCGGTGATGGCGGCGAGATAAACCACCGTACCGAAGCCGAAGCCCTTCCAGACATCCGTCATGATGATAGTGGGCTGGAACCATTTATTGCTGCCCAGGAAGAAAATGGAATCTATTCCAAAGAAATTCAGGACCTGATTCAGGATACCCTGGGAGGGAGAAAGAATATCTATCATAACGCCTCCAAGAACGACCCAGGACAGGAAGTAAGGAAGATATATGGCTGTCTGCACTGTTTTCCTGAATTTATTGGAACGTACTTCATTTAAAAGGATGGCAACGGTAATCGGCACAATCAGGCCGAGAACGATTTTAAAAAAAGCAATGACAACGGTGTTGCGTAAGGCTGACATTGCTCCCGGCATATTGAACAGATATGTAAAGTTATCAAAGCCTATCCATTTCTGGTCTCCGAACAGGCCTTTGGCCGGAATGAACTTCTGGAAGGCGATTACCATACCCGCCATTGGGATATAACAAAATATAACAGTGAAAATTTAGGTGGAAGTATCAAATCCATCCGGCTGCGTTTTTCATGGGAAATGGAAGACCAGTTATCTTTCTTATTGAATACCTTTGATGACAATACCATAAAAAAATGTTTAGAATCTGCTCCTGCCATTGGAAAATGACGGGTTCTTTGTTGGGATAAACTATAGGATATTAATTTGAAGTAAAAAGTATAGAAAAAGCCAGCTGCTAATATGCTGTGAAAAGCATATGGTTGCTGACTCTTTCTTTGCGCACTTCTTAAATTGATACGATTATCCTGATTCATCGGTTACAAACAACATGAAATAACATGAAATTTATACAGTCTACAGAGTCGTATTTCGCTTGTACATCTTCCATAGAGATTAGAATTTCTTGAGGCGGATGTATGACAAGAGTTTTTCTTTTAATTGTTTCTATGTCAACATCTGCATTTTTATCAAGTGAGTCAAGCAAGAAAGTTTGAAATTTAAGAGTTGACACAGATAAAGCAAGCATTCCCAAACAGCTTTCTTCTTGCATCAAATCGAAAGACTTTTTTTCGAGTTTTACAGGGACATATATTTCGTCGTTCATACACTTCCGTTTCCACTCACCCGACGCTGTTATACTTGTCCTCGGCATCGTAGATTCAAAAGTTACTACCCATTTTTTATTCACATTACATACAGTATTAAAAGTATGGATAACATCAACCGACGGAGTATAAATAGGAGAATAAATAGTTTCTAATATCCCATCCAACTTGTTTTCCTGATACCCTCCCATAAAGAGCGTTCATGATAAACCGTGGATCAAACAATTTTCTTTTTAAGTTAATATACCCCCCGAGTCTTGTTGATAATACATCTCTTCTCCGGGTATGCACTATTCAAATAGCCTATTTTCATAAATTATTTACCTCCTGTTACTATATATTTGCCCCTTTTCAGGCATAAGCCTGTTAAGTTACTATGCTTTAGTGGTAAAACGCAATATTATAGTTCTGTACTTTGCATCTGAATTACGCTAAAAAATTTTTTAAAATTGATGGAATATCTATTATTTACCGGCATCTTGATTATGATTATCTCTTTAGTGTAACCGCTCTGTTTTGATTTGAATTCACTCACTTCATGATCTTCTCTGCTAGGAGGCTTGAAATCCTATTGAACCTTTTATCGGTAATCTTATTGTAGATTGCTGACAACAACGGTGTGGCTATCATATAAATTGCAGAAATTATCAGCATACGGCCAAGTGCTGGAATACCACAACTATTAAGCACAGCATGCAATGTGTACTTCCCGTATGTGAGCCAATAGTAACTTCCATGAAGCAAGTAAATTAGCAATGAATTCTTAGTAAATGCATTTACCCATTTTATCTCATGCGGCTTGGTGTGGACAGCAATATCCAAAGCGGCAAGACTAATAACAACAATTAACGGGTTCATAAATGTACACAAAAATAAACCTTTATCCGATAGAACAGTTATATATTGACCTACGAAATTTAACACACAAATCCAGATAAGGATTGCGGCAACAGACAACACTATGGCTATAACATCCCTTTTGATGTTTCCTGTGCTCAAAATTTCCCGTGTATTTGTCCCAGCATTAATACCATATTTCTTGTAGTACATAACAAAATAATGGATGCAAATAAAGCCAACAAGATTTGTGTAATAGTATTCCTGCTGTACACATCCCAACACTGAATAGAGAGCAAACAAGATTATTACCATCTTCTTAAAATCTGTCTGCTCTAACCCTTTTACCGCTCTATTCAAAAGCGGATGAATCAGATAATATATGATGTAACAACCCACAAACCAGTTCAGGCTGTACCGGACAGGCATAAGCGATTTTATTATCTCTTTTATGCTGGGTACCATGAAGAAGAATGCACCAATCAATCCGATAACCGAAAGCACCCATGTGTCGATTACCATGCGGATCGGCTTTTCCAACTTGATCTTCTCATCATCACAAAGGAAATATGCCGACACTGCAATAAACAAAGTATCTCCGATTTGACCACACCACCTAAAGAAGCTGAAGATAATCTGTGTGGCTGAAAACTGCGTTAAATTAAGGTTGACAAAGATATCATCGTACCTCCCCCGCACATAGGTTGCGCCATATGGAAGGGCTGATGAGTAGATTATCAGCAACACTGCCATCAGTTTCATTATTTCAAAGGTCGAGTTTCGTTGCCGTCTTTTCATTTTTTATCCTCCAAAACAAAATTTTATTTTATGATTTTGCGTACAAACCCTTTAAATTTTACCAATACACCATATGCTTTTTGTATAACCATATTGTATCTGGAGTAATAATAAAACCTCGCACGGAGATTCGGAAAATCGTATCGATACGTCGATTTATAACCGTGCTTTTTCATCAGCCTGTCTACTTGCCCATTCCACCGATAGTCAATTCGTTTCAGGTCAGGATGTGCCATGTAAAAATTGACCATTTCTTTAATTCCATCCGCAAGAGATATCTCGCAATCAAATGCCGGAACAGCACTTTTGATTTTGGATTTATCAAACAGCATTGTCGTGCCTTTATCACCGACTAATACACCCTCATATTCCGACATCTCATGATAGATTTCACTCTGCCCCATATTCACACGAATGGCTTTTTTACCCAGTGCCGTTTCTAATTCGTCTATGACGGCTCCCCACGTAGCATTGTTTTCCGTAATATGAAAAGCCTCTCCATATGCCTTCTCGTTTCCAAACAGTCCTACAACGCCTTTAGCAAAATCTCTGATATGCGTTAATGTGAGCCTTGTCCGTCCATCATCGAAAACCGGAATGGGCTGCCCGTTTTCTTTTACAACGCTTCCATCATTTAAAGTAATCTTGTATTGATTATTACTCCACCCTGCAGATTTATCCCTGAATACCAGGTCCTCTATCTTTTTTCCTGTTCTAGCCTCGTATTCATCCCTATACTTTCTCCAGGCTTTCCTCGAAGGAACGCCGTGGCAAACAACGTCACAGGTAAAGAGGTTATCGTAGGCTTTGCCTAGAAACATGTTTAGTCCCGCAATCTGACAGGCAGTACCACTAAACAAAACCGTCCTTCCCTTTTTAAGGTCACTCGCCGCTTTCTTAAAGCTTCGCCAATATTACTTTGAAAATATTTCGACCTTCTGAGTTTTTTTGCCTCTTCAATGGTTTCAGCTCTTACATGAAAAATATGATCAACATTTTCCTGTACTGCGCCATAGACAACGCCGCCGTTGTCCAATACTGCTAGAACAAACGCCCAAAATGCACCACCGGAAGACACCTCCGACAGAGGTTCTGTTTTAAGCTGCCCAGCAAAAAACAGGGGGGCAAACGCTCTATTAACTGTCGGAGCCGCCGCTCTATATTTTTCAGCGAACAAACTCTTTCGCATTTCTCACAATGGATACAAACCTCTGCATCTACCTTTGGATAGTGAAATCCTTCAGCATCCTCTTCTAAACATATAGCTCCAACAGGACATGCATTCAAACACGCCCCACAACCTGAACAAGCTGCACATTCTAGTATTTCTATCATTGTATATTCACCCTATGGATAATCGCAACACGCAATTTACCCTTCGAGGTGAAAAACATGCCACGATTATATAATCTCAATCACAGGCTCATGCCTTATAGATTTTGTTGTCTGGCATTTTTCGGGGTAATTTCCTATACCAATAAAAAGAGTAATTACTTCTGCGTCATCTAGCCTTAGAATGCTCCTCACATTGGCATCCTGCTTTTCAGTTAATGAACCGCTCAGTGGAATAGTGCCAATGCATTCATAGTGAAGACTGTTTATCAGACTCATAGCATACATACCGCCATCAATGTAAGCCTGAAACACTTCTCTATCACTATTAAAATATCTAAGGTCCGCTGTAACCAGCAGCAGCTTATCGATTTCCTGACCAAATCCTCTGTTACCGTTTTGATTCTTCAAAACATTCTCTAATACAGACTTGTCAGCAATAATACGAGTGCGCCATCCCTGCCTGTTACATGCAGAAGGAGTCAATTGAGCAAGTTTAATAGCATCCTTCACTTTTTCAAGTTCTACAGGAATCTCCGAAAAGTGTCTGATGCTGTGTCTGCTCTTTGCAAAATCCTGATAGTCCATACTGCGCATCTGTTCGACGTCAGCAGGACGAAATTCCAGAATACCGCCTTCATCATTGGGGAACCCCGGAAGCTTTGCCACAGCTTCGTTTAATTTAACGTCTACATGCTTATATAATCTATTTTTCTCAATATAACGGTGCAGAACACAGAGTGCAGTTTTATAGAAATAAGCCTCGGTATCGTATCCCTGCGAAGCGTAATGCTGCATCTCTGCCATGAGTACCTTTACATTATCAGAGCCAAAGCCTGCACGATAATTGGTATATGCCAGTCCTTTCTCTATTGTGTGATACAATTTTGTGATTGAAGCCTCGTACTGCTCTTTCAACTGGCAGTCGCCCTGTACAAAAGAGTATCTTTCATAGCGATTAATATAAGCCCTGTATATTTCTTTGGTCAGGGAATTATCCCCCCCGCTTATAAACTTCCTTATCCTAGCTTTTAATCCTTTTACTGTCATGGTATGACCTCCATTTTATAAAATACAAATGTCACTATAGACTTTCTTGATTTAAACCACTTCTGATTTTACCCTTTGCTAATTCAAGTATTGGCCTATATATACCTTTATCAGCTTCATTCAGCTTAAGCTGTCTCATGCCAAGCTCTATTATTCGAGAATTCCGTTTAGTTGGTTCTCTTTCCCCTAATTTTCTTCACTATTGCCTGGAGAACCGATTTTATAAATTTTCTGTTCAACGCAACCGCAAACACAATACCGATAACAAAATTAATTATGTTAGTCGACAAATCATTAATATAGCTAAGGACGCACATGCCTCCGATGACTGCAAAGCTGAGTAACATTTTGGCGTACTTATATTTCATCGGTTGAAATTTACTGACATTATACATTCTGAAGAAAGCCAGGAACATAAAGCTTATTAACGTTGAAATAGATCCCGCATATAATCCTATGGCTCTGACCGTTGTAAGGTTAATAATAAAATTCATTGCCGCAGAGGCCATCGTTGTTATCCCGACAGATTTCGTTTTCTTATGAGCAACATAAATCCCACCCATAAAGGATGCAATGGCAGAAAAAAGCATTCCTCCAAAAAGAATCGGCATCTGAAAATAGGCTTCCTGATAATCACCGCGAATAAGAACAGCAAAAATGATTGGTGTGACCGCAATCAAGACTGTCATCATTCCAACCAGCAGGGAAAACGTCGTATCAAATACCTTACTGTAGTAATCACTCGAATCCTTATCTCCAACCGACAAAGACGCATTCTCCTGCCAAGCAAATATATATGTCCCCTGCAATGTTGTAAAAAGATTCGGGATCTTATTTGCAACCGCATAAACAGCGTTTGCTTCCACACCCATAACTGCTGTGATAATCAAACGATCTGAAAGATTCATAACCCACATTGCCAGGGCATTGGGAATCATAGGCCAAGAATAGCCCAGCATTTCTTTCAACGACGATCCAGAGAAAGACCTAAATGAATAATACCTATGCAGCCTGGTCGGAATGATAAGTACAAGTATAGCTGCGAACTGTGCTACGCACATAGAAGCGAGCAGACCGTCAAGTCCCTTATTCATTCCGGCAACCAAGGCAACAATCAGTCCCATGTTAATAACGGAATAAAGGATTGCACTGAATGAGTATATTGCGTTCTTAGACAAACCTCTGATAATCTGCTGTATTCCAAGATACAAAATATCAAAGAAGAAATACAACGAAGCCAATACTCTTGTAAGAACTGAATCCAATGGCATAACGAAGAACAGCAATATGATAACAACAACAGAAACAGGAACAAGGAAAGTTAAAATCGTCGATACAATGGACGCTGTTTTTTCTTTACTATCCCTACAGTCTATTAAAAAGCGGAAAGCCGCTGCCTCAATCTTCAAAGTTGCAACTGGAAGAACCACCGATACAAGGGTTGATAACAAATCAAATGTACCGTATTCCGCTTTTGTGAGATACGCCGTCAAAATTGGCAGAGTAACAAGAGTTGTCAGTTTTGGCAGGAAGGTGCCTAATGCAATAATAAAAGTATTCTTTGCTAACTCTTTCTCTCTACTCATCTATCGCAGCCACTCCTCTATCTGATCGAAGCAGTTATACTTCTGTATTTCAACAACGTGTTCCTTAATTATCCCTGACTCTTTATTTAGGTGCGCAATCAAGTAGTCCGCAGCTGCTATTACCTTATCTGAGCTAAAATCATTACTGGTAATATCGAACGCATACTGCTCCTGCCCTACGTTTTCGGCAAGTTCCTGATACTTAATTGCCCAGCCAAGAAGAATACACGGAATGTAATTCCGATATGCGTGAACACAGCCATGGAATCTTGAACAAATCACAAAATCAAATTTTTTCACAAATTCATCATACTCAAGGCAGGAAAATTCGTTATCAAGTAGTACAACTTTTGCATTATGGAACTGTTCTGCAATTAATTTGCAGATAGAAAAATCCTCTCTGGAATGCCGAAATATGTACACTTTCTTTTCCTTTTCAACAAGGTGCGATATAATATCCTTGTACATCTGGATATTTTTATCCTTATCTCCATGATTAAAGCACTGTATGTTTGGCACTACTCCAACACTATCATTACTATCTATTTCTGGAATAATAAGCTCTGGTGGTTGTATATATATGTTTTCAATATTTACACCTTTATTTTGCAAAACTAAATCTGTAGAATAAATAACATTCTCACACTCAAATAACCCTTTAAGATATCTCTCCCCCTCATGCTCCCTTGCAAAAATGATCTTTGGGTAGCAGAATAATTCTCTGATTTCATCCATTAAAAACCGGCTCTTATGGTCATAATCAAATGGACCAAATGATTGTGGCATAAAGAATATGGGTATGCCCCATTTTTTTGCTAACCTAATCGAGTCTAAATACCCCTCTTGAGTTTTTATACTCCATCTGTCTCCTAAGCTAAAACCACTAACATCTATGATTAAATCCATTTCTGGACCCAATTTTTTCGCTTCAAAAAATCGCCAAAGATTTTGTTCCTTCCCCTTTAGAAATTTCAAAAAATCATAAACAAAACAGGCAACCGTCATTTTTAAAGCGCTCACACCACCTTTTGCAATAGTGCGTGCCCGACCCGGAAAAAAAAGTTCATCAAATCTATAATTTGATAAATCAATATTCTCACCTAAACTCCCAAAAAAGATTTCACAATCAGGAAATCTTTTTTTTAACTCATCCATAGTAATAAACAGCATGGACTGCGCACCTTTATTATTGAAATTAGCTCCAACAATTAATATTTTCAATTTAAGTTTCCCTCGCTATTCTTTATCCAAAGAAAAATCTCAATTACCTAATTTTTCGATATATTTTTCTTGCAAATGTTATTGCCCTAGGCATATAACTCAAACAGAAAAAAACACATATCTTTATGCTTTTTTTCTCTCTGCTGCTTTTTTTCAAATACTCTCTTGCGACCTTGAAATCATTTTGCCTCATCGCAAAAATAGCCGATTCAAGATAATGCGAATATTTAATATCTGAATAATACTCTTTTAGTTCTGGAGCTGATAGTAATTTTTTCAGTACCATCTCAGTACCACGTATATGATTTGAACCGCGCGAACTTATGCTTTCAACTCCAGTTCTGTAAATTGAAAGCATTGGCTTTTGAATAAATGCTACATAGCCTTTGTTTTTGCAAATACGAAGCCAAGTATCATAGTCTTGCCTGGCAGGCAAATTTACGTCAAACATCCCAGCTAGAACTAACGCATCCCTTTTCACAACAACTGCAGATGTAGGACCTACTTTATCTTCATAAATCATTTCCTTATAGATATATCCCTCTTCCGGTCTCGCAACACAGGCATCAAACGTTCTATTTTCTGTTACAAGTCTATAATCCGAAGCTATGATATCTGCATGGGTCATATCAATTTTCTTTTTGACTTCATACAAATAGTCATCATCCCAAATGTCATCCGAGTCTAAAAAGGCGATATACTCACCAATAGCCACTTTACCCCCTGTATTTCTAGCGCAATTAGCACCTTTATTGTCCTCATGATAAATAAATCTTATTCTAGCATCTGAGATTTCACATTCTAAAAGCTTGGTATTCTGTTTCCATTCTGAATTTACTAAATTGTCATCCACTAAAATCATTTCCCAGTCACTAAAATTTTGTCTTCTAACGCTCTCAATCGCTTTTTTTATAACCTCCGATGCGGTTTTATAAGTAGGCATAACAATTGAAAATAGCATAATTACATCCTCTCTGTTCTACACAACACATCTTTTGATTTTTTTGTTTTAAATAATATGATAAGGATTCCCACAAATACACAAAAGCTACGGGAAGAACCGAGCAAAAAATATCTTGGTAATTCTAGCAAAGCAACATAAATATACGAGTAAATTACCATTCCAAAAATATTCCCATGCAAAAATAATTTATATACTCTTCCAACCAAGAAACCAAAGATGATCTCAAATACAGGAAAAAAGATTCCAAAATCAACAACAAACGCTAAAATACCACCTGGATTATTATATTCCGGGTTCCCGTATGTATTAAGAACACTGCTAAATGTTTGTGTGACATTAGCGGGAGCTATTGCATCATATAATCCCGATAACCCAGGAATATCCCATAACCATTCTATTGATCGATATGGTATAACAGCCATGTCACTATACGACAAATACATGCACTCTGTATTTATTGCGTTTGTATAATATCCAGTAATTCTACTAATAATAAATTCCGGGAAAGAGTCATAAACACTCGAATAAAATCGAAGCCAACTTCTAGAATATTCAAATGCACCGAACAATATTACAAGCATCACAACTGCCATTAGTGGTCCAAAAAAAATCATGAAGTCCATTCTTTTACTTTTCTTTCTCAATGCAATGAGCATGATAATCGTTGGAACCAAAAGTTCCAGTAAGGCAACTCTTTCCGAAAAAGCCAGCGCCCTAAATGTTGCTAGTAAAAAAATCAGTATTATCTGCTTCTTTATACTTTTCTGTACTAGTTTATTTTTTATTTTCTCTATAATATAAACACCTAACGGTAACACAATCATGCCAACCTCTGTAAATGTTGTAATGCCGGGAATTCTTCCTGAATTATTACGCATTATATACATTACATTTGAAATAGATGCTAGAGATTTAAAGCTTATTAATATGGAAAAGCTATTTAATCTGATAAAATTAGCGTACCATATTATGTACGATAGTAAGCATATAAAGAATAATATTTTGTATACTTTATATATGGAATTAAGATTAGCTTCCTCTTCAGAAAACTTTACCGCAATCATATGGGATTTACCTAACTTATATCTTTTAGACGCTGCATAGCCTAAAGCAAAAAAGAAAAATGAACTCATATAAAGAGTAACATAGCCTAATGATATATACTTGTTCGATGAGTATACAACTCTATATTGATATTCCGTCATATTATACGAAGTTAGGACAACCACCATTAAAAAAGTATATACTGATAGTGGATTTAGCCACCAAGTTTTTCTATACATATGCCACCTCTTTATACCTTTTACTGCTGATCCTAGAGAATAAGTTATACCATTTGTATATGTAATTGGAATTTTTAATTCACACGTTGTCAGGATTGTTTATAAATAAAATCGTATAAAGTTGTGTCGCAGAATTAGACCAAGAAAATTCTGCGAGGCATTTTCTTACTGTTTTCACATGTTCAGATAACAAAATTTCCAACTGCTTATAGTCATACTCATTTGGATCAACATAAACTACACTGTCCCCAAATATCTCATGCATCACTTCTGTATCAGACACAATAACTTGTTTTGCGCCGGCGCTGATTGCCTCCAGCGGAGGAATTCCAAAACCCTCATAAAATGTGGGGAACAGGAATGCCTTACAATCACGCATTAACGTTTTAGCTTCCTCATCGCTGACATATCCGAGCAAATTCATATTCGCAGGACATTCAAATCCCAAGCCATCAGCAAAGACCTTTTCATTAATTGAGCCTGCGACTGCAAATGTCATATCAGGATTTTGTTTAGCCGCCTCTGCTATCCACTTGAAGTTCTTATTCGGTTCCAGGCTGCACATGGAAAAGAAGTATTGTTCTTTTTCCAATCCATATTTTGGTAGCGTATTCTCATCATAAGGTATCCGCTCATAGTGCTGCCATGCATTTGGAATTACATGGATTTTCTCAGCTTTCACATGATAATATTTAATAATCTCACGCTTTGAAAACTCAGAAACCGTAATAATAGCTTTTGCTCTCTTCGCAGCATTTGTAAGAAGAAGGTTATACCAAAGCAAAAACTTCTTACTGAAATACTGTGGCGTCGCCTTTACCTTTACATCATGAATGCATACGATGCCCGGAGCCGGTAACGGAGCAACATTACAGAGATTAAGCGAAACCGCTTCTCGCTTCTTGACATACATTGGGAATGAAATGTGTTCCCAAAGCCGATTATGTAGTTTCCCAACTCTAACAACTTTTATATTCTTATAGCCCGGAACTTCTTCAATCGCTGGCGGAACCGCCATCTCCAATTCCCCTGGCTCTACAATCTTGTCAAGCTCAGCCAGTATTTCCCTGGCATATCTCTCAACACCAGTAATTCTATGAAGAAGAAACCTTCCGTTTACGATTACTTTTACCATATCAATCTTTCCTTGGATTTATTTTTGCAGGGATACCAACGGTATAATAATTGTATGGCACATCTTTCGTCACAACTGCATTTGCGCCAATAATCACGTTATCCCCTATTGTGATATTTCCAACTATAACTGCACCAGTTCCGATGAATACGTTATTGCCAATTACCGGTGTCTGTACATCCGGCATACCGCCGGCAAATTTACTGCCTATCATTACATTTGGAAGTATGCGGCAGTCCCTTCCAATCTTCGCATTATAATGAACCGTGCATCCAATTCCTCTATGCCAAAACCTTGTCCCTTCACCAATATCCGCTTTTGCCGATACAGTATTCGCACAGATTATGTAATTTATAAATTCAAAAAATCTTGCAAGGAGAGTGAATACCCCCCCCGCAAATCTTATACATGAAATGCGAAATCTTCCCAAAAACAGTCATCCGACCCCCTTGCTTCTTTCACAATCCGCAGAATGTTCTTCTCACATTTTCACTAAACTGTGTAGACAGGAAATTTTCCTCTACTCTCTTTCTCCCAGCGGCTCCATACGTTTCTCTCAGTTCTGCATTTTCAGCCAATGTTTTCATTGCCTCCGCATACTTTCTGGCATTACGGTTCTCGACCTCTATACCATCCTCGCCATCTATGCAAACGTAATTAACTCCCGAACCGGGAATTGTGAATGTGACCGCCGGCTTTCCATAATACATTCCTTCTGCCAGCGCCAAGCCAAATGCTTCATTTTTTGTAATAGACGGGAAACAGAAGATGTCAGACGCCATAATCAGGGCCTTCAGTTCCGTATCATCAATGCGCCCGGTAAACACGATCTTGTTATCATCGACAGCCTCTTTATGTAATGCTTCTGTCAGTTCTCCCTTTCCGGTTATGTATATCTTAAAGCTGTCATTCAAAAATTTGCTTGCCTGAACCAGATAGGTAAATCCTTTATACTCTGTATGCCGGCCCACAGCAATGCAAATTGTTTTTCCGGAATTTTCAGCTTTAATCTCGGCTGCGCGCTTTTCTATTTCCGGTGTCAGCTTCATCCGTTCTACATTGATGCAGTTCGGAATGATCACACATTTTTCTCTCACTGAATTCAGCCATTCACTGCCCTCTACATAGTTAGGTGAAGTAGCTATGACCATATCCGCCCGTTCCAATAGCCTTCTGTTTTGCCCTTTGAAAAATATTCTTAAAAATTTCTGGCGGATAATATCCAGATGCCAATAAATTACGAGCTTTATATTATTATAGTTTCTTAATTCTTTTAGCAATATTGCCGCCACAAACGGATTAGGATAATGAAACACAATGATATCCGGTTCAAATTCATTTAATACTTTGTTAAGCACCCCTCTATATGACAGAGAGATCGACTGTGAAGAAATTTTTGTAATACATCCGCATTTTACAACATCAATGCCATCAACTGTGATACACTCATCCTTCCCACTTTCATCATTAAAAGCGATGACTTTTTGTATGTAATCGTTCCTTAACGTACAGACGCAATCTCTTGCAATCTGCTCTGTACCACCAGAAAATGGATAATAGTATTTTGAAATATGCAAAATTTTCTTCATATGAACTACCTTCACTCTTTTTCCTCTTTATTTATCAGCACCTGATCTTCAGAACCATAGTATCCCCAACAACTAAACATCGTCTAAGACCCGCCGGTAAAAACATTGTTTCGCCTTTACAGAACCTTACCGGTTTCTGGTCTGCCTCCATCGTCTCCACTTGACCATATCCATCCAGACACATTAATATCTGAAACGATTCTTCCTTAACTGAAAATGAAAAGCCTTTTGTCACTTGAATGCGCTCAGTTTCAAAATACTTGCATCGGCAAAGCAGTTCTCTCGAACAACCGGGATAATGTTTCACCAGCCTGCTTTTCTGTTTTGCTTCCGGTGCAATTTCCATATTCATGACCTGAACGGCCTTATCAAAATGCAGCTCTCGCTTTTTACCGTTTTTGTCCACACGGTCATAGTCATACACACGATATGTCACATTTGAACTTTCCTGTATCTCAGCAATCAGTATCCCAGCACCAATACCATGTACTGTTCCAGCCGGGACATAAAACACGTCGCCCCTATGGACACCCACTTTCTGCAGATGCTTATCCAGAGTTCCCGTATCAACTGCCTCTTTCAATATTTCCGGTGTGACCTTATGCTGAAATCCGTAAATCAAACTGGCTCCCTCATTAGCATCAATAACGTACCACATTTCGGTTTTACCGTTTTGATGCTCATAAACCCTTGCATATTCATCATCTGGATGTACTTGAACGGATAAAGCCTTCTTGGCGTCGATAAGCTTTACCAAAACCGGAAGCTCACCGTTTTTTACCTTTGTCCCCAGATACTCTGGGTGCTGCGCCAATACCTCTGCAAGCGTCCGGCCCTTGAACTCCCCGTTCATGATGTGGCTTGGCCCATCGGGATGCACTGAACACTCCCATGTCTCTGCAAGCGGTGTTAAATCTATTTTCTTTCCATATTCATCTCTCAGGCGTGTACCGCCCCAGAGATAATTCTTTCCTGCGGGGATCAGCTTGAGAATCTCCATTGTTTTTTAATTACTCCAACTCAAATTTTATCTTGTCACTGGCGCTAATCTCATCACCCAACTGAACTTCTATGATATCTAACGCACTAATAGCTTCCACCATGTGCTTGCACCCGGCAGCTATCGTGATAACATCTCCCGTGCGAAGAGTCTGCTCCATACCGTCCACAATTGTTTTGCCTTTGCCAGAAACAACTGTCCATACTTCTTCACGGTAGTTATGCATATGGTAGCTCATGTGTTCTCCAGCTTTCATAGACACCTTGATTGTCATAGATCCCGGTTGAACATCAATTACCGTGTATGTACCCCATGACTTCTCCGCATACATAGCCTCTGTCTCGATTTTTTCAACATAAGGCTTCATGTAACCGCTGCGCTCCTTATCGGAGATCAGGATACCATCGCCGCTGGCCGCAACGATCATATCCGTGCATCCCATGCAGAGGATAGGAATGTTTAACTCATTGACCACATTGGTATTCTCACAGTTCTCGTCCAGAATAGCCCGACCTTTCGTCTCGTCAGCCATAACCTCGGCCATCATGTTCCAAGTGCCGACATCCTTCCAATCTCCGCTGTAACGCAAGACTTGGATACTTGGCTCTTTTTCTACAACTGCATAATCGAAGCTGATTTTCGTCAGCGTATTGTACTTATTAAACAAATCACGGTAATCCTCAAAATCAATCATGCCGTGGGCTTTGTTTAACAGATAACCCAACTTGAAGGCAAAGATACCGGCGTTCCATAGTGCATGTTCTGTGATGTATTTCTTTGCCGTTTCGGTATCTGGCTTTTCTTTAAACTCAGAAACCTTGCTGACGTTCTCTCCATTCTCCGGGATAATATAGCCGTACTTTTCACTCGGATAAGTCGGTTGGATGCCCATCAAAGTCAGATTTGCTTCACCCTGTTCCGCCATCTCCTGCAAAGTCTTGACTGCTTCGTAGTAAGTGTTATCCACATAAGGATCGACCGGGCAGACAACCACAGCCTCATCCCCGCTAACTTCCAGCTCATCATGGAGATAGGCAGCAGCTAAAACGATAGCCGGGTATGTGTCACGACGGCAAGGCTCTACACAAATCGCAGCTTTCTCGCCCAGCTGATTCTTAATGGCGCTGGCCTGCGATTTGCTGGTTGCAATCGTTACCTTTGCCGCCAGGTCAACTGTGGTGATCTGGCGGTACACACGCTGAACCATTGACTCATAGTTTCCGGCTTCATCCTTGAATAACTTAATAAACTGCTTGCTACGCACATCATTGGAAAGAGGCCAAAGACGCTTGCCGCTGCCACCAGAAAGTAAAATAATATTCATATGTCTTTAGTCCTCCGTTACTTTAATCCAAGTTTTGCTTGAATCGTATTTTGGAACTCTTCCAATTTTTTCTCAGCTTCCTCGTCATCAGCGCCCTTGATGCTATAGTAAATCTTGATTTTCGGTTCAGTACCAGAAGGCCGGACAGCAATCCAAGAACCATCGATTAAGATATACTTGAGTACGTTTGATGTCGGTAGCGTTCCAAACCCCGGCTCTGCTTCCACTGCTTTGCTATAGTCTATAACCTGTGCTGTATGCTCAAATGGGGAATCGCCGCTTCGCAGCTCACTCATCATGGAGCCAATCTTTTCAAGACCATCGTTTCCCTTCAGTGTGAAGCTGTCCAGAGCATCTCGGTAGTAACCGAACTCTGCATATATCTGATTGATTTTATCAACCAGAGTCATGCCCTCCGCTTTTGATTTCGTCGCCATCTCACAGATTAGCAATGCACTTACCACAGCATCCTTATCGCGGGCATGTGTGCCAGCGAGGTATCCATAAGATTCTTCGTATCTAAGAACAAAATGATAGTCCTGTTTCAGATTCCCGTTAATCTTCGCTTGTTCATACTGTGTGCTCTTCTCCCCAATAAACTTGAAGCCTGTCAATGTGGAGAACACTGTCAGCCCTTTCTTCCGGGCAATCTCCGTACCGAGTTCCGACGTGACTACTGTTTTAACCACAGCGGGGTGTGTTAGAGAAGTCAGATTCGTATTATCTAGTACAAAATCCATCAACAATGCACCGACCTGTTTACCAGTCATCAGCTGATATTTTCCATCAGCTACTTTAACCGCAATGCCCACACGGTCTGAATCTGGATCAGTACCAAGTACAATATCTGCATCAGTTCTTTTCGCCTGTGCGATACCAAGTTCCAGTGCCCTTCGATCTTCCGGATTGGGAGAAACAACCGTAGGGAAGTTTCCATCTGGAACCACCTGTTCTGCCACAGAATCTATCTGTATAAAACCATCCAGACGCAATGCCTTCTGCACAGGAACATTGCCTGTACCGTGGAGCGGAGTATATACGACTTTCAAATCAGCTTTTGCTTCCTTGCTGTCATATCTAATCTGCTTCATGACTGCGGCAACAAAGTTGTCCGTGACATCCGCCATGCTGATGAGCGAATCATTTCCCGTGAAATCAATAGTGCGATAATCAGTTACAGCATTTACATACTCTATTACCTGTTTCGCCTGCCAAGGAACCAGCTGGCAGCCAAACTCGTCGTATACCTTGTAACCGTTGTATTCCTTCGGATTATGAGAAGCAGTTACAACCACACCCGCCAGAGCATTCCAGAATTTTACTGAAAAACTGAGTTGCGGTGTTGGCCGCGCATGCGCATGAAGATAAACACGGATCCCCATACTGCTAAGTACATTTGCAGCAGTACTGGAGAAATACTCACTATTGTTCCGTATGTCATATCCAATGACCACACCGCGCTCTTTGCAAAGTTCTGATCCATATGTAGCAAGCAGATACTCACCAAGTCCTTTTGTGGCCTTACCTACTGTATATTTGTTCATGCGGTTGGTTCCGGCACCCATAACACCACGTAAACCGCCTGTCCCGAACTCAAGGTCTCGATAAAAACGATCCTCTATTTCTTTTTCATCTGCTTCTAGATTGAGCGCGGCGAGTTCATTTCGAGTTGCAATATCGAAAAACTCATCCGTTTTCCAGAAGTTATATAAATCTAAATAGTCCATAATTGTTTTCCTTATCAATCTCTCTGAAAAATATCTCTCGTGTACACTTTCTCTTTCATATCGTCCAAACAACTATCATAACGATTAGCAATAATTGCTTTACTCTGCGCCTTAAACTCTTCCAGGTCGTTGACCACCAGACTGCCAAAGAATGTACTGCCATCCTCCAACGTCGGCTCGTAGATGATCACAGTGCCCCCCTTCGCCTTAATCCGTTTCATAACGCCTTGGATACTGCTCTGGCGGAAATTATCACTATTGCTCTTCATCGTTAGCCGGTAAACACCAATCACACAGCTTCTCTCATCACTCGCTCTGTAATAGCCACGGTTGAAATAATCGTAATACCCAGCCATCTTCAATACACGATCCGCAATAAAATCTTTGCGTGTCCTATTGCTCTCAACAATCGCTTCGATCAGGTTCTCCGGCACGTCAGCATAGTTTGCCAACAGCTGTTTCGTGTCCTTCGGCAGGCAATATCCGCCATAGCCGAAACTTGGATTGTTGTAGTGGGTACCAATTCGAGGATCGAGGCACACACCGTTAATAATCTGCTGGGTATTCAGCCCTTTCATCTCTGCGTATGTATCAAGTTCGTTGAAGTAGCTGACACGTAAAGCCAGATAAGTGTTAGCAAACAGTTTAACTGCCTCAGCCTCTGTAAATCCCATGAACAGCGTGTCGATATCCTCCTTGACAGCCCCTTCCTGTAGCAAACCCGCAAACACATGCGCAGCGTCTACCAGGCGCTCATCATTCATATCCGCGCCCACGATTATTCGGGACGGGAATAAATTATCGTATAATGCCTTTGACTCACGCAAAAATTCTGGACTAAAGATGATATTTTTAGAGCCTGTCTTTTCTCTAATGCTTGCCGTGTATCCCACAGGGATGGTTGACTTTATAACCATGATGGCATCCGGATTGGATTCCATGACCAGCTTGATCACAGTTTCAACTGCACTGGTGTCGAAGTGCTGTGTTGCCGAGTCATAATTAGTCGGAGCAGCGATAACGACAAAATCCGCAGCACTATACGCTTTCTCTGCGTCAAGCGTTGCGGTTAAATCAAGCTCCTTCTCTGCAAGATATTTTTCAATATACTCATCCTGAATCGGTGACTTGCGATTGTTTATCAGTTCCACCTTTTCTGGAATAATATCCACAGCGTAAACTTTATGGTGTTGGCTCAAAAGTGTTGCGATAGAAAGCCCCACATAGCCAGTTCCGGCTACCGCAATGGTGTATTTACTCTTTGTATTCTTATCCATGAGTTTCTTCCCTCTTTTATCCGGCAGTTATTCCGGTTGTACTTATATTCCAAACACTGTGTTTATCAGCCGAATGCTGTCCACAGTGGCGAATCGTCTACATCATTCACATCTTCTATAAATCCACTTATCCTACTTATCAACTCATTATCGGCGTCTGTCCTATACTTTTAAGTAATGATTTATCAACACACACTTCATCTCTACCCAAAACACCTATCTCAATATCCAGTGAAATCACATACCAAAAAGATCATAATTGCCTTATAACGAACCTCGTTTTCCACACTTTTGACTTTCGGGTAAACTCGTCAACGAGTTTCTATTTTATTGACTTTAACGGAAGTTCACACTGTTCCAATAAAACATTTCGGGTAAACAAGCATTATATCTGCAATCCGCATCTTTACATGAAATATATGGAGATACTGGACTGAAACGTATCTGATACACCCGGCTTGTCAACTGATAAACTCTGTGCATTTAATTCAAGAAAGCCCTTGATTTCATCGCATTTTCTTAGTTATTCTGCACTATTTCTTGTCATTTTCGGCTACCACAGACCACACTGTGGGCATCCCAGAAATGTTCTTTTTCCGTCTTTTTCATATGGTTTTGCATTTATCAGTACACATTGACCTCTACCCGCAACCTGATTTTCAGCAATTTTCTCACCTGTTTTGCACATTACTTTCATGTAAAAATGTGCTCCAACCGACTCCATATTGCACCAAAAGTCCATCAAAACCACCTCAAAACTGCCCTATATTTATGTGGAAATGAATTTATCAGCACTTGCCGACCTCTACCCGAAACTCACATTTTTTACCCCATTTTCGGATGATTTTTCTTGTCCAGTTTTCAGCACTTTTTATTTCGGGTAGACATTACTCTCAGAAACTACAATATAATAATCTTTTAAAAACCAAACTTTATACTGCGCCCAGATTCTCCCCAAAATGATATATCGTAATAAATTGTATTTACTGCCCTAAAGATTGATAACGAAATATTAAAGCAATACACATTCCGGAATCCAAATTTTAAATCGTTAATCTATTTTCCGATAAAACTATTTTCATTCATACCTCTGTTACTTTTTACTTTATAAATCATAATACTTAATTATTTTCTTAGATAATGGTTTTACAATAGCTCATAAGCAAATATCACTCATATATACTTTCTTTTTTATACAACCTAAACAACTATCATTTCTTTATTCTGAGCCTTCACTTTAGGTAGAGAAATACATTAATAAATGAATATATCATTCATTACACCAATATTTTTATTTAACTTTTTTTACGCATAGTAGCAATCACTATAAGTTTTTAAATCAGTAGCTAGTAATTTAGAATTACTTTAAATAACTTTCACCACCAGATTCCTAACTTCAGATCTATTCCCATCCGAATCCACCGTATACAATGTCACCGGATACTCCCCCTCTTCATTCAATTTAACCTGCCCTTCCAGCTTCAAATTGTTATAAAGTGTATTATAATCATCCTTATCATCACTCATCGTCTCTATCACTTCATTCCAGTTTGGTGCCACTCCTTTTTTGGTTTCTATCACATCTGCATTCAGCACCAATACCGGATTAGGGCCCGCTGGTTCTCCCTCATTATTTCCTTCTCCTTGATTCTCGTCTTGACCTTCTTCCTCTCCAGAATTTTCTTCCTCGTTAGTTTCTGCCTCTGTTTCTGTATCACCTTCTGTTCCGGGCATATCCCCAGTCTCAAAAGTTTCTTCCTCTACAGGCAAAAGGTCTCCTCCCCCATAACTGCCAGCTACCGTAAAAGCTCTTGAAGCCTTCCCCACATTATTAGCGTCATCTCTCGCCACATAGGTTACTATCACTTCTTTCCCATTCGTCCCTGCCACCTTCTCCACCAGAAGACTGTCACTCACATCTCCATCCTTCTCATCCACCGCTGTCACTCCTTCCAACAGCAGTGCTTCATCCATCCCCTCCGCATATTCTATCTGCTTCTTTTCATCAAAGAATATTTCCGGTCCTTTCCTGTCTTTCCCCAGGTACAGAACCAGACATACCACCAGCAGTACCACATCTATCGCACCAACCACAGCTACTATCTTTTTCGCTTCCATCTCCCGTCTCCTTTACCTACTTCTCTGCCTCTGTTACTTCTGTCTCTTCTTCCAATTCTTCAACCTCAAGCTGCACCATATCCACATCCAGCTGTATCATGTCATCCTCTTCATACAGACTCTCAGCTTCCTTTTCCATATCTCCGACCATCAGTTTTACATTTCCATCAGCCTTTGCTGCCGCTTTACCTTCATGCCCTTTTGAACCAGCACCGCTTTCCTCCTGCTTCGTTCCTGTCTTCGCCGGTTTCAGTCCCTTCTGCACTACCGCAGAATGTAGTCCGCCTTCCTCATTTCCGCCATAATACTTTCCATAATATTTCCCGTAATACTTCCCATAATAAGCGCCATAATATCCTTTGCCGCTCATATTCACCTTATTCAGTATCACTCCCAGGATCCGGCAGTCCACTTTCTCCAGCTGTTCCTTCACCTTCTGTGCAAATTTATAGCTGATAGCCCCACTCTCAATTACTACTACTGTTCCGTCACAATACTGTGCAGCAACTGCCCCATCAATAACACTCCCCAACGGTGGTGTATCCACAATCACATAATCATACTCATTCCTTAAATACTCCAACAGCAGCCGAAACGCATCATTTCCCAACAACTCACTGGGATTGGGCGGCACCGGCCCGGAGAAAATAACATAGAAATTTTCAATATTTGTCTTACATGTAACATCCGCAATCGAAGCCTGTCCACTCAGATAATGAGACAGCCCGTACCTAGAGGCATTCGTCTTATACCTCCCCTTCAACACAGACTTTCTCAAGTCAGCATCCACAAGAACAACCCTCTTCCCGCCTTCGGCAATCGACAATGCCAACTGGAAAGAAACACTAGTCTTTCCTTCATTAGGAGTACAACTGGTAACAGAAATCACCTTCCTGTCCCTCCCTGAAAATTCCAGGTTCGTACGCAATGTCTTATAACTTTCCTTCGTCCGAAAATCCAGTTTCTCTATCGCATTAAAATTTACCGTCTGCATCCTCTCTCCGCCTTCTCCTTTATCTTCCAGTTTTCAAGCACCCATATGATAACAGCAGAAAAGTTTCCCTCACGCTCCGCTTTTCTGCCTGTCCTTTTCTAACTTCTTTTCACTTTCTTCTTTTTCTTTTTCCCGTCAGCTTCCCCTTCATTCAAAGGAATTACCGCCAGCGTAGAAAGCTGCAGATATTTCTCCACATCCTCCGGTGTCTTTATCGTGTCATCCATCAGATAACGAACCAGCACAACAGCAATTATCAGAAACACTCCCAGCACACCGCCAATAAACGTATTCTTCAGCACGCTGGGGCTGGCCTTCTTCATCGGCATATTGGCAGTCTCCGCCACATTTACCGCCTGGATATCCATCACGTTCATAATATGTACAGATGCCGCTTCTCTCACCGCATTGGCCATCTGCATCGCCATCACTGGATCTTTATCCTTCACCGTAATCGCCAGAATACGAGTATCCGTAGGCGTCGTAACCGAAACCTTCTCCTTCATCTGCTCATATGTCAGATCCAGCCCCATCCCCTGCACTACTTCCTCTAAAACGAACCGGCTCTGAATCAATTCCGCATAGTCCTTCGTCAGCTGCGTCCCCAGCTGAATATCCGAATAAGTCACTGCACTGTTCTCCTGCTTATTCAGGATATAAATCTTGGTAGTAGACTCATAAGAAGGCGTCACCAACAGCTGTGTAAACAAAAAAGCCCCCAACGCCACCATAATTCCCCCAGAAACAATTAAAGCCAGGTTATGTATCAGCACCAGACAGATTTCCCACAAATCAATCTCAATTTCATCTGTCTGCCGTATCGTATTTTCTTCCATTCCTATTTTCTCCCGCATATTTCTCTTTTGTTCTCAGTTCCAAATATTCTTACTAAAACTAACCCTTACAAAACCCGATCCTCCAGAACAGCCTCCGCATTCTCCCGCATCAGCTTTTTGGTCATGTTTTCTCCATATTTCTTTTCCAAATACCCAGCGCACTTCCTCAGTCTCGGCGCCCGGCTCCCATCACTATGTGCATCAGTCCCCACAAAGTCCACTAGCCCGGCCTTCAGCAGCTTCTTCACCACATTTTTCGCCGCAAAACCCTGGTCACCGACAACACTTGAGGCATTCACCTGAAAATAACACCCCGCATCTTCCTTCAGCCGCTCCGCCTTTTCCATATCCTTAATTACATTCACATACCGTTCCACATGGGCCACCACCGGCCAGTATCCAAAGGAAGCCACTCTGTCAACCGCATCCCTTATGTATGCATAATCCTCCCCCGGCAAAAACTCTATCAGCACATAATGGGAATCCGCCAATGTCCGGATCTTCCCCTGCTCCAGCAGCTCTGCCAGGCCATGGCGGTAAAAAATTTCATTTCCCGGAAATAATTTGACAGGAATTTTAAGCACGTCCGCTTTTTTCTGCAGGAGTTCTGTCCGCTTCGCAATCCCTTCCGGAGTAACACATTTCCTGTCCGCCTTCTGATGGGGCGTCAATATCATTTTCCGGATGCCTTCGTCCGCCGCAATCCGCAGCATATCCAGCGCCATTTCCATCGATTCTGCCCCGTCGTCCACCATAGGCAGTACATGGCAATGAATATCTATGAATCCGGGGACATCCTTTGATTCATGAACTTTTTTTACTCTATTCATATCTTTTGAACCATAGATATCTTTCAATTCATCCATATCTGCTGTCTCATCCTGCCTTAGTCCTTTTTCCTGTTTTATTAATTCTGCACAAGCCTGAGCCTTGCTGCCTAAGCACTGCTATATTTCCACCGCTATATTTCTTTTTACCTGTGAAAAAAACGTATGTAATCACTTCTGATACCTGTCGCCATCCTCCGGTGTCTCTTCCTCTTTCAGCCCCACATCACTGCACGCAATCAAAAAAGTCCGCAGTACCTTCGCCGCATACATCCGTTCCCGCTTCGACACATTATTCAGCAGCTGATACACCGCTTCCGTTTCTTCCGTCCGGCTTACATCCTTCTCTGCCCCTGGCTGATTTCCCTCTTTCCCAAGTATCAGATAATCCAAAGACATATGATAAAGCCTGGAAATTGCGATCATCGTTTCCACCGACATCCCGCAGTTCCCTCTCTCAATATCCGCATAATAAGTAGGCACCCTGCCCAGCTTTTCCGCAGCTTCCTTCATGGTAATTCCCAACTGCCTGCGCTTTTCCCGGATCCGTATGCCTGCTGCTTTTCTGTCGTACGTATCTTTTTCCATTGTTTCCCACCTTCCGACATTCCCTGTTCTGGTGTAAAATCTTTACTATCCGGGCCGCTTTTTGCTTTCCGGTATTGTTTCCCGACTCTTTTCTCAGGGAACAAACAATAAAATCAGAATCTGTTATGTGTTTTCGCTAAATTTAAACTTTTGCGAAACACAATCCATAAAAGCAGTATTTATCTACATTTCCGTTGTACAACTGACCATTTTTTTGACGGCTCAGAAATTAAAATCACCTTCCTAAGCCGTCGCAATATGCGTCTTGCTAAGCCACCGCAATGTGTGCGCTCTAAGCCGCCGCATTATGCCCCTGCTAAACCAACACAATGTGTGCGTTCTAGGCCGCCGTAATATACGCCCTGCCAAGCGCCGTAATATGCGCCCTAAGCCACCGCCATCCGATACCCGGCCATCAGCTGTTTTTTCCTCTCCATATCCGAATGCACATAGATCCTCATCGTCGTACTCACATTGGAATGCCCCAGTATTTCACTCAATGATTTCATATCAAATCCCTGCATAATACAGTTCGTGGCAAAAATATGCCGCAGCATATGGAAATTAAAAGCAGGAATTCCCAGTTCCTTCAATATCCTCTGAAACCGGTACTGAAGGGTTCTCGGTTCCGTATATTCCTTCTTTTTTCCCGGCATAACATACCCTTCCTTTACACCGCTCATTTTTTCCAGCAGCTTCAGCAGATGCTCCGGCAAAGGGATTTCCCTGTTGGAATTCCGGGATTTCGGTCCGGCCACCACCACCTTTGTCCCGGTTCTGGTTACCGGTTTTCCTTCAGCCCACACCGTTTCAAAGGTTCGTATCCTCTGCATCGTCTTACGGATTGCCAGTGTCCCTTTTTCAAACTGAATATCCTTCCATTGCAGTGCGCACAGCTCCCCAATCCGTATCCCGCTGCATCCGGACAATAATATTCCCAGGCAGGTATGATCTCCATGCTCCGCTTCCTTCAGCAAATACGCCTCCAGCCTTCGAATACTGCCTTCTTCAGGCGCATGGGAGGCGGCCGGCGGCGGCCCCTTTTTTACAACAAAACAAGATGAGGGAAGCTCCGGCAGTCTGCAATGATATTTTTCCTCCAGCACCCTGAAAATCTGTCCGAATAAAATATGTATCTGGTGCAGATATCCTTCTGACAGGCAGCTTCCGTCCCCCCGTACTCTGTATTTTTCAAAATATCTCTTATACAGCTCCCCATCCAGCGCCGCCACCGGAGTTGTCCCTAGTTCTGGTAAAATATGTTTTTCCGCAATCGAACGGTAAGTCGCCAGGGTGGATTCCTTCCATCCGCCTTTGCGTTCCTCTATCCATAAATCCACGGCTTCCCCCACTGTTATCCCTGCAGGCAGCCTTCCGCCAGCTTTTTTTCCTGCCAGCTGCTCTCCCTTTTTTACAAAAAGTTTTTCCTTAACCTCCCTGTAAGACTTCCCATAAACGGAAATATATCCTGCCTTTCCGCCGGACAGCCGCCCGGTCCGGCAGCGCCCTTCCCAGCGCCCGTCCTTCCTTTTATATATATTTTCCCCTTTTCTTGCCATAGCTACCTCCATCATCCTGACGAATAAATTGACGGTTTATAAATTAACTGCACCTATGGCAGAGTAAACAGACACTGCGATGTATTAAATAACGAACAAAACAATACGCCATAGGAACCTTGTGTTACTTGCTTCCAGAAACCTTCCGACAAAAAATGACATTTCAGTATTATTTTTTACGCATTAATTGACAAAATACAAAACTTGTCTTACAATAAATTCCAGTGTCGAGTTAAGAATTACCATAAAATGTCAGTTTAAAACATATAATGATTTTCGCATAAGTTTAAATTTTGCGAAATAATAATACGGAAAATCGGAGCTATTTCTCACGGAATATTCCGGTATAAACAAAAAAGCAGATGCCACAACAGCACCTGCTTTTTTTCAATAAATATGGATGTTATCAGCATTTCCGTCATCTGAAAGCCCTGATACCTAATCCTAATAACCGGTAAAATTGTTAACTTGACAAAAAAAGATCCCACCAGACCAGCGGAATCTTTTTTGCCAGGATCAATATATGCTTTCCTACGCCAATAATGTTGAAAATGTATGTTTAAAACTGACCAGAAATAAATTATTTTCCTGAAAATGATTTTCTGGAAAAAGGTATTATAAGATTCGTGTCTGCTGCTTGAGCCACAAATATGAATGCCCAATTAGCAGACACGAATGAAACATCAGTGCAAAAGGGAAAACTTGCAGCAAAAGTACAGCGCCTGCTGCCAATTTACTCTCCTATTACCCTCTCTTAATCTTCACCATCATAGCCTCATAAGGCCGAAGGCTTCCGTCAGGTTTGCTGTCCGGGTAATTGGAAATCAGCACTTCCCCGCCGTTCCATTCCTCGGGCAGAGTCCGCGTCTGCGGCGTATCGCCGAAATTGCAGTATACCAGCAGCTTTTCCAGCTCATTGGTCCTTGTATAGGCGAAAATATTTTCATCTTCTTCCATCAGCGGCTCATACCAGCCGTCAATCAGGACTGCCTCCTGTTTTCTCAAAGCGATCAGCTTCTGATAATAATGGAATATGGAATCCTGGTTTACCAGCGCCTCCTGTGCGTTGATTAATGTATAATTGGGATTGCATCTAATCCAGGGCGTCCCTTCGGTAAAGCCTGCGTTTGCGCTCTCATCCCACTGCATGGGAGTTCTGGCGTTGTCCCTTCCCTTGGCATAAATGGAACGCATAATTTCCTGTTCCTCATACCCTTTTTCCATACGTTCCTTATACATATTCAGCAGCTCGATATCCCGGTATTCCTCAATGTCAAATCTGACGTTTGTCATACCCAGCTCTTCGCCCTGATAAATATAGGGGGTTCCCTGCATGCCATGGATCATGGTTGCCAGCATTTTGGCGGATTCCACGCGGTATTTTTCATCATTTCCGAAGTGGGATACCGCGCGGGGAAGGTCGTGGTTATCCAGGAAAAGGCTGTTCCAGCCCTTCTGATACAGCGCCTGCTGCCATTTGGTAAATACTTTTTTGAATTTTACAAAGGGGAACGGCGCCAGATCCCATTTTTCCTTCCCGGGCTGCTGATCCAGGACCATGTGTTCAAACTGGAACACCATGGAAAGCTCCGAACCGTCCGGGTTGCTGTACAGAAACGCTCTTTCCGGCGTAGCGGACCAGGCCTCTCCCACGGTCACCAAATCGGCCCGCTGGAAGGTATGGCTGCTCATTTCCCTGATAAACGGATGAAGCATGGGGCCTTCCGCCATGACACAGTTGTCCGTATCCTTGCCGATGAGATCGATAACGTCCAGGCGGAAGCCGCCTACGCCGCGGTCTATCCACCAGTTAATCATATCATAAACTGCCTGACGCAGCTTCGGGTTTTCCCAGTTCAGGTCCGGTTGTTTTACAGAGAACTGGTGAAGATAATACTGGCCGCATTCCGGCACCCATTCCCAGGCAGGCCCGCAGAAGGCGGATTTCAAATCGTTGGGATATTCCCCCTCCACGCCGTCACGCCAGACATAAAAATCGTGATAAGGATTTTCCCTGCTTTTCTTTGCCTCCAGGAACCAGGGATGCTCGTCAGAGCTGTGGTTCAATACCAGATCCATGATGATGCGGATTCCTCTCTTTTTGCCCTCCGCAATCAACTCGTCCATGTCGTCCAGGTTTCCGAAAATAGGATCAATATCCTGGTAATCGGAAATGTCATAGCCATTGTCGTCCTGAGGGGAGCGGAATACGGGAGACAGCCAGATAGCGTCAATGCCAAGCTCCTGCAGATAGGGAAGCTTCCGGATAATTCCCTGGAGATCGCCGATGCCGTCTGCGTTGCTGTCGTAAAAGCTTCTGGGATAAATCTGATAAATTACCGCCTTCTGCCACCACTTTGTCTGCTCTTTTTCCATAATTATTTCCATCCTTTCCGTCATGCTGCATAAGGCAGCATAAACAATCCATTTTGACTGATACTATACTCATCACGAAAGCTGTGTAAAAACAATATCCACGCCGCCGCTTTTTCTAAGAAAAGCTTAGTTGGTTTTGTCTGGTTATTCAATAAGTGTTGTGAAAAACCAATTTTCTGCACAAAAAAACAGCCTGATATCGGGCAGGATGCACAACATCAGGCTGTTTACTTTAAATAATGATACCTGTAAGGGTATTGAAACGGTTACTCTTATGGCAAGGGCAGCGGCAAATCCGGAATCACAGCTCTTGTGCTTTCCCTCACAATCAGTTCCGTAGGAAGGGCGAGCGAACGCACGGGGGTTTCTTCCCCCCTGATCCGTTTCATGAGAAGGCTTACCGCCTGTCTGCCCTTCTCCTCCGGCAGCTGGCGTACTGTGGTGAGCGCCGGCCGGGAAAGCCTGGCATAGATGTTGTCATCAAAGCCTGTTACGGAAATCTCCTCCGGCACTCTCAGCCCCTTGGAATAAAATATGGTGATGGCTTCATTTGCATAATAATCGGAGACAAAAAAAGCGGCGCTGTAGCGTTTCCCGGATTTCCTCACGAATTGCCGCAGCACCTCGTGGCGCATTGTTTTGTTTTCAGGAAGATAATAAAAATCATCCCGGCAAAAAGACAGGCCAAAGCCCAGCAATGCGTCCTGAAAGCCGCGCAGACGTTCACCGTTGCTTGCCAAAGGCTGTTCCTGATCACAGAAAAAAGCAATGGAACGGTGCCCCAGGCGGAGCAGATAGGAGGTCAGTTCAAAGGCACCCTCGTAGTCCTGCAGTCCGATATTGTCATATTCTTCACTGTCTGCAAAGCAGGAATCAATAAAAACCATGGGCTTTCCGGTCTTTTTCGCAAGCCTTGCGCACTCCTCCGGCTTCCAGCCAAGAACTATCGCGCCGTCGATATTCCAGGGGGCGCACAGGCGGAGCATGTCCTCTTCTGTTTCCGGTACGTCATAAACGATATATCTTCCCTGTTCCTTTGCCGCTTTTTGGATGGCGCCCAGAAGCTCTCCGCAGAAAGGATCAGTAAGGACGTTGCAGTATCCTCCCATGCAAAAGCCCACTGCGATCATATTTTCTCCCGACGATGCGCCGCTGCTTTTTCCTGCTGTCTCATAATGGTTTTCCCAGAGCGCTTCTTCGATTTTCCGCCTGGTTTCCAGGGACATTTTCCCGGTGCGTCCGTTTATTACATTGGATACAGTGGTTGGGCTTACGCCGAGTTCTTCTGCAATCTGTTTAATGGTGGTCATAGCCGGCTCCTCTATTTCAACTTTCTCTCACTGCCCGGAACTTTTTTTAGCATATAACTGTTCCGCAGCTTCCTGGCTACATCAGTATATTCTATTTTTCCACGAAAAACAATCCGTCCCTTTCGGTAGTATCCCGTGTATCTTTTCAGTCCCTTCGCAGTTATTTCAAATCATCCGCCGCCTTAAGCCAGATGCCGCTTTCCCTGAATTCCTCCAATACCTGAAGCACTCTGCCGGCCCAGTCCCCTTTTTCCCATTTTCCGGGAGAAATCATCAGTTCATTGTCTACGTACTCCAGAAAACAATCTCTGATCACAGCCGCATTTTTTCTTTCCTGGGAACTGCCTTTAAGCTTCTTGGGAAGCCAGTATAATCCGCGGGATTTCATATAATGGGCCTGGCTGTAAACATTCGGCCCAATAGCCATATAATCCTCCTGGGATATGCGGAAAACCACCTGATCCAGGGAATAGCTTTGCCGGGAGTTTCCTGACTCTTCTGCTAATTCGAACATGCGGGCAGCCAGAAGCTTTCCGAAGGACAGCTTTTCGTAACTGCCAGTTTCTTCACAGTTAGCTTTTTCATAGCTGTCAGCTGCCGTATAGTCGCTTCCTTTTTCATGGGGGTCACCTTTTTCCAGGCGCTCCCTTCCTTTTGCATTCTCTTTTGCTTGCCCACTCTGTCCATCCGCTCTCATCTGTGCCGCAGTCTGGCCGGCTGGTTCCGTTTGTTCCCGAAATACAATTTGCCCTTGCTCATTCAGCCTCACTTCAGAGAGGGGATAAGCTTTTTCCCGGATTACCCGGATTCCCTTATCATCACACTTTTTTATGTAAATAAGGCTGTTTTTGCAGTCAATGCTTAAAAGCAGCGGCTGCTGTGTGCTGATCTGGTATTCCGCCGTTGTCAGCCGCTCCTGCCCGTCGGGGCGGCAGGGTGTGAACCATATAGGCAGGATTCCCATTTCCTTCATGCAGTCCATCTTGTTTTCCAGCTGCGTATGCTTCACAAAATCGGAAACATAATTAAGGGCAATTTTAATTTCCTGCTTAATTTCTTGTTTCTTATCCTGCGTATGCACCATGATCTGGCTGCGCAGGCTTCCACGGAGAGGCTCATATTGCAGGATTGTCGCATCGGGAAAGCTCAGGGAGGCGAAATAAAGCATGGCATCGCGCATACGGCGGTTCCGTTCTCCCTGCTCTTTGTTGGTCAGCACACATTCACTGCCGGTATAGTGGCTGAAATAGGGCTGTCTGATATTTCCGGCGTTCAATATCAGCGGCTCCCCGCACTCCGGGCAGATAAATTTGCGGTTTTGGCTTTCTGTTCTCATTTTCAGGCGCAGCTCCTGAATGTAGTTTCCGTTCCGATCCTTCAAAGAAGATGCTTTCCATAAGGAATCCTGATAAATGGCTTCTTCACACTCGTACATACTCGGCCTCTTTTCTCACGCTGTGGGAATTTGATTTATGGGATATTTAAGGAATATCATATCACATCTGCTCAGGGGCAGACAGTATTTACCGGAAAATACACTGTATAGCATTCCCTGCCGATATTTTTAATCGGAAGCAGGCGGAAATTCTCCTGCTGTCCCACCGTACGGAAGCCTTCCTTCCAGGCCTCCCATTCCCGCTCGTGATCTGGTGCAAGGAAGGATTCCGGCCGGCTCCGGTTTCCGTAAAGCATATGCGCATGCTCTGTCAGCCCGGCAAGCAGCACAGGCCCGTCAAGAAAGGCGACAGTGTCAGGTTCATCCGCCAGAGACCAGCAGGTCAGCCCCTTAGGCAGTTCCAGGATGAGCTGCTGCGTACCGCTCCACAGTCGGGTTATCTGAAGGTATCCGTTTTCTTCCGGGGAAAATATCTTTTTGCCCTGAGAAGAATTTTCGTCCTGAGAGGAATTTTCGTTCCGAGAGAAATTCTCTCCCTGAGAAGAATTCTCGCCCTGATTCTCGCCCTGAAAGGAAACAACCGTCCTATCCTTTAACCACCAGGGAAGACGCAGTCGCAGGGTAAATGCCGTTGGCTCCGGCGCGGATACCGTAATCTGTATTCTCCGGAAAGCGGGCCGGATCATGATTTCTCCGGCAACATCATGATACCGCAGATAATTCCCTCCCAGATCGCAGTCCTCCATACGGAGGAAAAGCTTTTTCCCGTCGATTTCCGCCTCTGTTTCGGAAGGGATGAACTGTTCGGCCGAAATCACTGCCCCGGACTGGTACCAGATCCATTCCCGGTATCTGGCATTTGCCTGTACGGCCGTGCAGTGGCAGCACCAGAAATCTTCCGTTTTTCTTCCCCATTTTTTGACGGAGCCGGGCGCCAGAGGCAGATAATAACAGACAATGCCGGAGTCTGGAACATGAGGCTCCAGCGCGCCGTCCAATGCCCTGGCCTCCCAAAAGCCTTGGGCAAGCAGGCCGTTGACGAGGTTGAGTTCTATGTAATCCTGGTATTTTTTCTCACCGGTCCAGCGGTACAGATAATCTGCGAGTCGTATCATATTGTAGACGACGCAGTGCTCCTGGTTCATATCAGAGAGCCGGGCGGCCTGTTTTCCCGGAGGGGCCCAGGTTTCCGCATCGGTCTGCCCTCCTGTGGCAAAGGGAGGCCGGTCGTCCACCGCCAGCCTCCAGTAGCTTTCGACAATCCTTAAGTACCGTTCCTCTCCTGTCACCTCGTAAGCTCTGGCGCATCCGTGGATTTCCGGTATGGTGGCATTGGCGTGCATGTTGGTCAGAATATCCCTTCCTTCTAAGAGAGGGCCGGTAAGGCGGGGCCGTTCATATTTACGCATCAGCTCCAGGTGCTGTCCGCTGTGGGTAATGCCATAAAGATCCGCCCACAGCTCCATGAGCCCGCCCGTTTCCTCCATATCCATCATTTCGTCCATGGTTTCTCTGCTGATATCCGCGGCAAAACGGGAGAACCAGGCCGCGCAGCCCTCCAGAATCTGTAGCGCCTGCCGGTTATCCGCATACTGATACATATCCAGAAGCCCCATCATGACCTTATGGCATACGTACTGCGGCGCCCAGAAATGGCGTCCCTGCTTTAATCCCTGAAGATATTTTTCAGGTATCGGGAAGGCCCACTCGCCGCCGTTTGCTTCCTGGCAACGCGCGATTTCCGCCACGATATAATCCGCTTTGGCTTTCAGGCGGATATCGCCTGTCTCCTGGTAAAGTCTGGCGGCAGCGCTCAGCCAGTGGCCGGTGAAGGTGCCTCTGATTTGGCTGAGAGGGCTGTCCCACCCTCCGTGCAGCCAGGGCTCCGGGCGGTAGTTCAGCCTGCCGTTCAGCCCCGCTTCCGTATAATAGGGAAATAAAAGGTTTTCCTCCTTCAGTTCCATCAGATAAGCCAGATCCCGATCCCTTTTCAGGCGGTATTCGGAGGGCAGCAGCCTTGTCTGTCTGATAAGTGCATTCAGTTGCATAATAACTCCTTCCGCCGCACCTGGCCGCGGCTTCCGATTGGAATAAGGAAGGCCTGCGGCACTGGTGTAGCTTTTTTGTAGTTGTTTTTCCAATAGGATATAAAATTGCTGGAGCTTGCCAAAACGGTTCCTTAGCGCACCGGCATTTGCTAAAATAAGGACAGGCGGTGCTTTCCGCCTGACACACAGATATGTTTATGTCTGTATAAAAATAAGGGAGGTATTTCTTATGGCAATGGAACAGACGAATCACCCGGGCGGCCCCGCTGCCCAGGCGTGTCAAATGTTCGTGAATCCGGTCCTGGACGGCTGCGCGGATCCGGATGTAATTTTTTATGAGGGGAAGTATTACCTTTATGCTACCAATACGGATATGAAGGATGCTTCCGAAATTGGCTTCAAGGTTTACACCTCCGAGGATCTGGTTCACTGGACGGACGCCGGCATGGCGCTGAAGGCCTGCGATTCCTGGGGCGAAAAGCAGTTCTGGGCGCCGGACATTGTATATGTGGACGGAATCTTTTATCTGTCTTATTCTGTGGAGGAGCATCTTTGCATCGCCACCAGCCGCTCCCCTCTGGGGCCCTTCGTACAGGAGGTAAAAAAGCCGCTGCATGAAGATATTAAAGAAATCGACAGCCATTTTTTCCAGGACGGGGACGGCGCCTGGTATCTTTATTTTGTCCGCTTTTTTGACTCCAATCAAATCTGGGGCGCGCGTTTGGCCGATGATATGATGAGTATCCGGGAAGAGACCCTGACCCGTCTGCTGGTGCCCGACACGCCCTGGGAATGCAAACAGTGGCCGGTAAATGAAGCGCCTTACATGATAAGGCACAAGGGTCTGTATTACCTGACCTATTCCGGCAGCCACTGCCTGTCCGACTATGGCTCCGGCTATGCGGTTTCCGATTTCCCCCTGGGCCATTATGAAAAATATGAAAAAAATCCGATACTGCGCTCCAACGACAAAGTACACGGCGTCGGCCATCACTGCATCACCTGGTCCCCGGACAATAAGGAAATGTTCATCATTTACCATCAGCATTATGACCTGACCCGCATGAGCCCCCGCCGCCTCTGCGTGGACCGTATCCACTTTGAAGCGCAGGAAAACGGTCCTGATATCCTTGTGGCAGAAGGCCCTACCACGGAACCTCAGCCCTGTTTTTTTCAGCAGGAACAGTGAAGAAAAAAGCAACCGTTGCCCGTATAGGGAAGGAACCCTTATATAAGAAAGGATGGTCTAATCATGCCGGAAGAGAACAAACAGCAATCAAAGCGGCTGCGGGTGGCCGTTATCGGCGCGGGCGGCTGGGGCTATCAGCATGCCAGAGCCTTCTGGAGCAGAAAGGACACACAGCTGGCGGCCATTGTGGGCCGCACAGCCCAAAGGACACAGGAAAGGGCCGATGCCTTTCAGGTCCCCTGGTATCTTGATATCAGGGAAATGCTGGAGAAGGAAAAGCCTGATTTCGTATCGGTATGCCTGCCTGCGCAGCATACCTTTGAAGCCACAATGACCGTAATTGAGGCCGGCATTCCGCTGATGTCGGAGAAGCCGCTTGCCTACCGGCTGGAGGAAGCGAGGGAACTGACAGCCAGGGCGGAAGAAAAAAAGCTGTTCTATGCCATTGATTTTAATCAGCGCTACAGCATTCCCTGTCTGAAAGCAAAGCAGGATATTGATGCAGGGCGGCTGGGAAGGCCGGTTTTTGCACACTGGCGTTTCGGCCACGGGTGGGATACGCAGCTTCTGGATCATCCCTGTCTGAATCTTATTGAGGCCCAGTGCCACGGGCTGGATCTGCTTGAGCATCTGTGCGGCCCCATACGTTCCTGTATGGCGGAGATGACCGATAACGGCGGGCGGAACAGCTATTCCAGCTTTACGCTTTCCCTGCGGTTTGAAAACGGCGCTGTGGGTTCCTTTCTGGCAACCCTGGATGCCAATGAGCACAACCGGCTTTCCCAGTTGATTGAAATCGGCGGCACGGACGGCAGAATACTGATCGAAGACAATGTACGCTCCTATACCTTCCAGGCTACGGACAGCGAAATGGCGGAAACCTGGCAGGCAGGCTTCTTTGAAGACGGGCTGCGCAGCTTCGGGCATAATCTGGACAGGCTCCTGGATGCGCTTATCCCGGCGCTGCTTGCCGGGCAGGAACCGCCTGTTCCCGCCAGACGGGGGCTGCGGGCGCTGGAGCTTGCATATGCGGCAATCGAGTCCTTCCAGACCGGACGCCGTATAGAAGTGAAGGCGGATTAATCCGCCTTCAGCTCCAGACTTTTTTCTATTCTTACTTTTTCTGTAAATGAAATCCTGTCCTTCTCCCGGGTAAATTTCTGTTCTTTTCCATCGCAAGATACCTTAGCTATGTTCCCCTCTGTCCCGGTTACAAACTGCTTCAGGAAAAGGCTGCCCCGGATAATTTCCAGGATGATGGAACCGTCGCTTTGATAGCGCACCCTGCCCCAGCCGCTTCCGGCGGACCAGAAGCTGGTGAAGCTATCGTCTGCGCAGCGGCGTCTCGGCCGGAAGCCAAGAATTCCCTGATCCAGGTCACAGGTAAAGCCGCTGTAGGAAAGCAGAAGCGCATAGCTGGCCATGGAGCGGGCATAGTAGCTTCCGCATTCGATCTCGCACCAGGGGTTTCTGTTATCTCCCCGGTACTTCTCTCTTACCGCCTTTACAATGGTTTCCCCCTGCTCCAGCATCCCTTCCCAGATCATATGCGACGCCGTCTGATACTGCATGCCATCCATGCACTCCTGGGCATAGGTGAGCGGAATCGCAGGCTTCAGCGTCCCCTCCGGCCATTCGCACATGATTACGCCGCCCTCTTCGTCAATGGCAAAAATACGCCAGGGATTATAGATTTCCCCCAGGGCAGGCTTGTAATTATAGTGGAAAATGGCGTCCAGGGCACAGCGCGTCTTATCCTTTTCAAAGATTTCCGGCAGACCACACAGGTTTCCATGCCACTGGGCAAGCACCTGGTCAATGCCGCAGCCATCTGCGATCTGATATTTTATCTGCCCCTTTTCCTCGTTCCAGTAGTCGTCCTGCGCCTGGAAGCGCTCCACGACAGAGCGGTCGCATACGTCAACTTTCTGGTAGAAATATTCTCCGTTAAAAAGTTCCCTGTTCAGGTACTCTTTCGCTTTGGCGGCCAGCTCCCGGTATTCCTCCTCCGCTTCCCTGTCTGCTAAAACGGCAGCCATTTCGGCGGCGGCGCTCAGCGCGCCAGCGTAAAAGCCCTGCAGCCAGGCATTAGGGCCGAAAAGCTCCATATCCAGCGTGTGATGCTGTCGTCCGTCCAGATATCCCTTTTTTCCCCGATCCCAGGCATCCGGGTTCTCTTCCGACCATGCATAGGCAAGAGCCTTTTTCACGGACTCCCATTTGGAGGCCAGCCATTCCCTGTCGCCGCTGATTTTATAATCCCTGTAGGTAAGCATAATACTGCCAAGCTGGCCGTCCGCACAGGAGTGGAACCATTTGCCCGTACTGCCGACAGGCAGTCTGAGCCTGAATTCAATGCCGCCGTCCGTCCGCTGGCTGTACCTGAATTCCAGATCCCTGATGCTGCGCGCCAGTGCCGGGAAAAGAAAAGGCAGCGCATAGGCATAATTCCATACATGGGTGCAGGTCCCCTCACAGCTTCCCACATTGTCAAAGCAGCCTTCCCAGCCATAGAAGGAACCGTCCTCCAGGCGGAGGCAGGTGGGCGAACGCAGAATCGCCAGGTTGGCTGTAACCGCATCCAGAGCCGCTTCAGGTATGGTGGTTTCATACATGGCGTCCATAAACGTCAGGGTTTCCCCAAGCAGCCGCTGTCTGTTATGCAGCGCATAGGAAGCGCTTGCCCAGGAGTCCTCAAAAAGAACGGCGTAGTAATTCTTCCAGGGCGTCCGGTCACATACATCATAATGAATATTGGAGGTGCTGATATCCAGGCCGCTCCAGTAGTTGTTGCAGTTAGGCACGTTCCAGGTCAGCACGTAATGGAATTCCTGTATTTCTCCCGGCGCAGTCTCCTTAGAGATACAGAGCATGCCCGTATCCTTGTAATCCTTTTTCCCGTTTTCATAACGGCGGTTTTCAAGAGGTTTTGCCGAGGCAAATTCCCGCCAGTAGGTTTCCACATGATCCCGCCAGTTCCCGCGGAACCAGTATTCCTGACAGGCAGCCTCCGAATCTGCGGCAAGAGTAAAATCACTGTAGGAAACATCCCCTTTATCGATCTCTTCCGTGGTGAAATGGATTCCGCGGATGCCGTTTCCTTCCCGGAAGCGGTTGCGGGTAAAGCTGCTTTGGCAGGGATTTGTTATGATTCCCGCCGTGGTATAGGTAATGGGGCGATCTGTGGTATTCTCCACCAGAATGTCTGCAAACAGCGCCGGAATGCTGGAATCCCTGTCATTGAGAGGGATGAACGGATTATAGTAACGCACGGTAACCCTTCCAGGGAATCTCTCATCCAGGAAGGAAAGCTCCGCCATAGGATATTTCCCCTCAAATACCAGCTCCTGGAAATGCGGCATGCCGAGCATGGTTCTTTCGTCCACCTGTCCCAGATAGGGCTTTGCCAGATCCGAAACCAGTACCCTGGCATCCAGCAGCTCATCACCCGCCTGCGCTTTCACGGCAAAATGGCTGTATCCGTTTCGCGTTCCCATGGCGGGGCGGTTATAAACCTGCCAGTCGATCAGGCAGCCATTTCCCGCAATGCCGATACTGCCGCTTCCCAGCCCTCCCACGGGAAAGGATATGGCCCGCTGCCGGTCCTTTTTATAGGTAAAAGTATTGTAAGTGTCAGTTTTAATCGTGCTCACCTCTTTTCCTGTTTAATTCACTTCCAGCGCGTTGGCATCCGGCAGCGGCGGGACGGGTTTGTGCGGCTCCAGCTGATACCAGTAGCCTACGGAAGCGATATCGTCCTGCAGGGGAAGATATCTGCCCTCGCTCCTCCAGCCAAGGGCCTGGATTTCCACATGCAGATCCGTATCGAACCGGATAGGATCCGTCAGATGAAAACGGTACATGCCAAAACGCTGTTGGGAGCAATACAGGCCGTCGGGCCTGATAATCTGATGCAGCCCGGAATAAGGTGTGGAGAAACGGCAGTATTCTCCCCTGGGATATTCGAAGTTCCAGGCGCCGCCGATATAGTCCTCTGTCCCGGTTCCGCATATGGTAGGAAAATCAGTGTCCCCGTCTAGGAAAAACTTGATTTCACCCTCGCCCCACCAGCGGTTGCTGTTTACGCCCCAGGCAAGATAGGTTCCCACATACTGCCCTTTGCCCTCGGCCCGATCGACAATCACATGGTTTTTCATATATTCCAGCGGATTGTCTCTCCTGAACTGGGCGTGAAGATAGGGGGTATCCTCTTCTACGGCTGTTTCCGCATAGGTGATCTGATAGTAGACCACACTTTTTTTACCCGTCAGGTTTTCCAGTGTGATTTTTGCACCTGTCCGGAAAGGCATCTGCCAGTAGCAGTTCATCCCGCCACTGGGATTAACGCAGATAGGAAGCGACTGCAGAAGCCCTGTTTCGCACCAGCCCATGCAGAAGAAATCTCCCAGGGGCACCTCTATGGAGGGCGTCTCCTCCGCATCCCAGTAAAAACGAAGCACTAAAGAACGCCAGTCCTCATGGGGACAGGTCAGCCAGATGTGCTGGATTATGCCGCTGCCCTGGATGTCAGCCAGAAGCAGGGTTTCCTTACCGGGAATTTCAACGGAAGGGGAAATCTTCCAGCCCTGTCCCAGCTCTCTTGCGCACTCCTTTCCCGTTCCTTCCACAGCCATGCCTCCCTTTCCCTTTTCCCCATGGAAATTTTCCGGGCTGATGGATCTTGTTTTTGCGTCTGCCAGGCAGGTCAGGCCTGCCAGCAGGGAATGTTTTTCGTTCATAAGAAATCCGTCTCCTTTTGCTTTGCTATATCTTTGTGGAAATGGCTTCTGAGCACAAAGGCGCAGAGAGCCGTTACGGCAAGCAGAACCAGTCCATAGAGGAAATAGGTTTTAAGCAGCCCGATTTTTCCTCCCAGCCAGCCGCCCGCGATGTTGCTGAAGGTACAGGCCAGGCCGGTCTGCACCATATAAAACAGGGATTGCCCAGTGCCATGCAGCTCCTTTGACAGGTTCTGGTTCATAAACATGACACAGCTGTAATACATGATCATATAGGTGACGCCCTGCAGGGACTGGCCTATGAAAATACCGGCTATGCTCCCTGTCAGCGGCAGCCAGATTCTGACGGTCATGGCTGCGCCTGCAATGAGAAGCAGGTATTCAATCCGGATCTTGCGTGAAATATAGCCGATGCACAATAGCACGGGGATTTCGCTCAGCGCCGAGACGCACATCAGCCGGCCGATTGTAGCGTTATCATACCCCATATCCGTCACCACCAGCCCCAGGAAGGATCCGTAGCAGCCCAATACGATCTGGAAAATACATGCATAAAACAGGACAAACAATATCTTCTTGTTTTTAAAAACAGATAATATCCCCGTCCGTTTTTTGCATTTGTATTTCCGCACCTCTTTGTTCATAAACAGGGTAACCAGCAGCATGATGCACCAGACCGCGGCCGTAATCCCGAAGGAGGCGGTGGGATTTGTTTTCAGGTACATCCCTGCAAAAACCACTGTCGCTGCATAGGCAAGAGTCCCGCCCAGCCGGATGGAAGAAAACTGCAGGCCATTTTCCAGGGCCATATCCACCACGATGGAATCCCCGATGGGCCCGACTGCACAGTTGAAAAAACTGTAGACGGACACGCATGCGGCAAAAAGCAGGAAGGTGTCCGCCCGGTAATAGCACAGGACACCGGCGGCGGAGCCTGCAAGGGCCAGGCGGAGCACTGCCATGTGGCGGCCCCGCCTGTCGGAAAGAATCCCCCAAAGCGGCTGCAGGATAAGCGCAAGAAGCGGCCCAATGGCCGACAGCAGGCCTATCTGAGATACGTTCATTCCCTTTGATCTGTAGTATACACCGATATATGCGCCGAAGGTAGCCCCGGGCACATAAAATAAAGCATTAAAGGCAAACAGTGTCCAGAATATCCGGAGAGTCTTTTTACTGCCTTTCATAAACGCTCCTATCTGCCTGCCGAAGCGGGCGGCTCATCAATACCGGTTCGGCATATCCGGCAGATCAATCCGGATTCCCAGATAACGGCAGGCTTCCTGGATGATATGGGAATACCTTCCATGGATGTCGACCACATGATGGATATAGGGCCCGAAAATAAATTTTTTCTCCCATTTTACCCAGTTGTCCGTTTCGATCCACAGATAATTGCCGTTGGTAACCGGCCCGTCCACGCCTTTGGCTTCTCCTGCGAACATATAGTACTCTCCATGGTTCCCGTCAAAGCGCAGTACGGTGACCGGCCCGCCCTCCAGCTCATAGAAGCCCTTTCCCTCTTTCACAATCCGTCCGTTTGCATCCGCTTTCTTCAGCTTCTTGGCAAAGGAACCGCAGTGCCATAAAAGCTCCGCATTGTCATTTTCGGGATGCCTTATGGTGAGATCCGCCACAAAGGAGGGCGTTTTGTATCTTGCGGCGGGTCAACGCCGTTCTGGGGGGGGTGGTGGAAGC